>JACCDW010340930.1_pt1 | contig 59037 bp, 59 predicted proteins | sample 7449781 | NCBI WGS metagenome assembly JACCDW01 (sample SAMN15323449, study PRJNA562643) | freshwater metagenome | isolation source: river surface water | place: USA:Blue River Watershed | collected 2017-08-18
TACATCGTGACCCGCCCTAAGTCATAACGACCAGGATGTGCAATAACGGCAACGCCGCCAGATCCGATAATCCATGACATCGCATCTTCCAAACTTGCCCATTGGTGCTCATGGTAGCCGGGCTTGCCCTTAACTAAGTAATGTTTAAACACCGCTTTAGTGTCTTTCGCATAACCCTTTTCTATCAAGTAACGTGCGAAATGTGTCCGACTAATAATGCCGCCTTTGCTGTAATGGTATGCTCCTTCTAAAGCTCCATGAACGCCTATCTTCTCTAAACTCGTCGCAATCAATTCTGCACGCGTATGTCGTCCAGCGCGTATCGCAGCCAAACCCTCGGCTAGTGGTTGGTATTCAGGATTAATTTTGAGACCAACAATATGCAAAGTTCTGCGACGCCAAGTCACAGAAATTTCAACGCCATTAATAAAATTCATGCCATGCTGCTCCGCGACAGACCTAGCTTCAGCCAAACCAGCCACATCATCATGATCTGTTAAGGCTAAAACACGAACTCCTTTTTCAGCAGCGTGATTAACCAACTCAGTTGGTGTTAACACCCCATCTGAAACCGTTGAATGACAATGTAGATCAATTAAAGATCGCATGAATAATGACTTAATATTTGAATAAAAAAAATGGAGTTTAAATACAATATGTAGGATATTAAAAAAGTTGCCTTGTAAGTCTTAACACATCATAGCAAAATACGGCTTTCGCTTGTACTGATAGCGTGATTTAAGGCACACAATGAAGTTTCTATTTGATCTATTTCCCGTTATTTTATTTTTCATCACATTAAAAATTGCTGAGAAAACAGCTAACGCCAGCTTAATTTTAGGCAAGATACTCACAACACTCGGAATTGCTGCAACAGTAAAACCGAGTCTAGTGCCTATCATGTTAGCCACAGTTGCAGTCATCATAGCCAGTATCATTCAAATCGCATGGGCAAAAATAAAATATAAGAAAGTCGATAAAACACTCTGGATGAGTGCGATTCTAGTCACTGTACTAGGAAGCATGACTCTATATTTCCAAAATGATGCGTTTATTAAGTGGAAGCCCACTTTACTTTATTGGATTTTCACAATAGCGATTCTGGGTTCGCATTGGTTCTGGCAAAAAAACATCATCAAAACCATGATGGGAAAAGAAGTTAAGTTGCCTGAGCCTATCTGGATTAAGCTCAACTACGCATGGGCAATATTCTTTGCCTCACTTGGCTGTTTAAATTTGTATGTAGCCTTTAACTTCTCCATCGACACATGGGCGAGTTTCAAACTATTTGGGACGATGGGGCTGATGTTTGTTTTCATCATCACTCAAAGTTTGATGATTAACCAATATCTTATTGAGGATAAATAATGTTCTACGCAATTGTTACTGAAGACTCACCGAATAGTTTAGAAAAACGACTAGCTCATCGTCCTGCGCACCTAGAAAGAATTGTCGAATTAAATAATGCAGGTCGCCTACTACTTGCCGGGCCATTTCCTGCAATTGACAGCAACGACCCAGGACCTGCTGGTTTTACTGGCAGTCTTATCGTGGCAGAGTTTGAGACTTTAGAAGCAGCAACAAATTGGGCGAACACAGACCCCTTTGTTGATGCGGGTGTTTATGCCAATGTTTCAGTAAAGCCATTCCGTAAAACCTTACCTGCATAAGAAAATAAAGATGCAACTCACAGAAGAAATAACAATCAAGCTAGAAGCACTTAAGCCCACACACCTAGAAATTCAAGACGATAGCGCTTTACATGCAGGTCATAAAGGCAATGGTGGCGGTGGCCATTTCACACTAACAATTAAAAGCCAAGTGTTTGACGGTTTATCGCAAGTCGCAAGACATCGACACATTTATCAATTGCTTGCTGAATATATTCCTTCAAAAATTCATGCACTCAGCATCCACGCTATCGCAAGTAACGAATAAACCCTATAATTCTTAAGAATTAATCCCCCTAAAAATATCAAGGACTCCTGCATGAAGATCTCTCGGAATACTTTTTTGCTATTGACTGCACTTAGCATGACTAGCCCATTGCAAGCTGCAGATAATGCAGTAGCAACTGTCAATGGAAAACCTATCAAACAATCTCTGTTTGACTTCATTGTTAAAGATGCAACCGATCACGGTCAAAAAGTAGATGACAACGTGCGTGAAGTCATTATGTCAAAATTAATTAGCAGTGAATTGGTATTACAAGAGGCTCAACGTGCAGGCTTAGACAAAAAGTCTGACTTCATTGCTAAAGAAGAATTAACACGGCGTGAATTACTAGTGAATACTTATATTCAAGATTACATGAAGAATCATCCTGTAAGTGAGTCTGATACTAAAGCTGCTTATGAAAAATTCAAAACCGAATTAGGCGATAAAGAATATAACGCACGCCATATCTTGGTCGGCTCAGAAACAGAAGCTAAGGACATCATCGCCCAGCTCAACAAAGGCGCTGACTTTTCTAAAACTGCTAAAGAAAAATCAAAAGATCCAGGCTCTAAAGAAAAGGGAGGCGACTTAGGATGGTTCTCTTTAAGTGGCATGGTGAAACCATTTAGCGACGGCGTTGCAAAACTTAATAAAGGCGGTTTAACTTCAGAACCTATCCAGACACAATTCGGCTGGCATGTCATTAAATTAGATGACGTAAGAGAGATGAAAGCACCTCCTTACGACAAAGTAAAAGATGGCTTACAAAAACAATTGGCGCAACGTCAATTAGAAAAGATGTTAACCGACCTTCGAGCAAAATCTACTGTCGTCGAGAATAACAAATCATCTAAAAAATAAACGCGCTAAAATAAATTTAAAATGGCCTGTATTTCAGGCCATTTTTTTGGCTTTCACATTTAAAAAGCATGGGTTGTTCTGCCTTAGAATTAAATTGTATGCGATAATAAGAACAATTCTTATTTAGCCCCCCCATTAATGACGGCTCTTAGCAACCTCAAATCAGGTGAATACGGCACTATCTCAGGTATCGAGGCAGAAGAGTTCTTATATCACCGCCTAAATGCACTAGGTTTCCGTATAGGAAAAAAAATAGAGTTAGTTCGACGTGCAAGCTTTAATGGACCGATTCAAGTTCGCATTGGCACCACTGACATCATCCTTCGTCTATCTGAAGCAGAACGTATTAGAATAGATCAATAATGAAACGTATCGCCCTCCTCGGCATGCCAAATACTGGCAAATCCACCTTATTTAACAGACTCAGTGGCGCATCTGCTCGCGTAGGAAATTGGCCTGGTATTACGGTAGATTTAATCAGCGCTAAAATTTTGTTAGGTGGTCACATTGCAGAACTGGTCGATTTACCTGGCCTCTATGACTTACACGGCTTTTCTGATGACGAACAGGTCGTCAGACATTTCTTAAGCAACAACCATACAGATCTAGTGATGATTGTTGTTAATAGCACTCAAATTGATAGGCAGCTCTCACTTGCACTTCAAATTAGGGCCCTGGGCATACCCGCCATGCTTCTTCTCAACATGAAAGATGAAGCTAAACGCTCAAGAATTAGTATTAATGTTGAGAGCATGGCCAAACAACTAAAAATGCCAGTTGTACAAATAAGTGCCAAATATGGCGACCAATGCCCAGAGGCATTAAAAATTGCATCTAAATGTATAAATCAATCAGCTGCGCATCAAAGTACTGAAGACATACGTAAATTATTAGCTTCAGATACTGATGTTGAGAAGGAAATGGAGGCGATTGTTAAATCAACTGTCGAGATTCCAGCACAACTCAACGACTTAACAACTGCCCGTATTGATAAAGTTCTACTTCATCCATGGTTGGGATTGCCACTGTTTTTTATAGCCATGTATGCCGTATTTCAGCTTATTTTCACTGCTGGAAAACCGCTTCAAGACGCAGTGACATGGGCCTTAGATTTTATTAGAACAGACTTTATGACCCCAGCACTTGCTAACGCACCGACTTGGTTAAGCGGTCTTTTAGTTGACGGTATCTTCAATGGTCTAGGCACTGTAGCTGCTTTCATTCCTATTATCGTATTGTTCTTCTTAATCATGTCGATTGTTGAAGACAGCGGCTATTTATCACGCGCAGCGTTTTTAATGGATGCCCTAATGTCAAAACTAGGTTTAGATGGTCGGGGATTCGTCATGGTATTGATGGGCTTTGGCTGCAATGTCCCAGCTCTAATGGGTACACGTGTGATGCGTTCCCGCAATATGCGCTTATTAACCATGCTGGTGATCCCCCTATCATTGTGCTCAGCACGCTTACAGGTGTTCCTCTTCATGGCAGCAACTCTGTTTACTGCTCAACAGGCGCCAATTGTGCTGTTCGCACTTTACTTAGTCAGTTTTGCAACAATTTTTATCACTGCTTTATTATTTAAGAATCAATTCACAAACACCGAACCGTTTATTCTTGAACTACCTCCCTACCGTTTTCCAACCCTACGCCAAATATGGCTTAGAGGCTGGCAAGAAATTAGTCACTTTCTAAGTAGAGCGACTAAATTCATTATTATCGGTGTGGTACTTGTGTGGGCACTGACACATTTTCCTATGGATGTTCCGCCAGCAAGTAGTGGAACGTGGGCGGGTAAAATTGGCGCACTATTTTCAGGGCTTTTAGATCCAATAGGAATAGACAATCAGCTAGCCATTGCCCTTATTTTCGGCTTTGTCGCAAAAGAAATTGTGATTGGCTCACTAGCCGTCATTTATGGTTTACAAGGCGATGCACTAATGCAAGCCATGGCGCATCAATTAGATTGGGTTCAAGGAATGAGCTTTATGCTATTTACTTTGATTTATACGCCATGCCTTTCAACTATCGCAACTCTCAAAAATGAATCAAAAAGCTCGATGTTCGCAGCTATGTCAATTGCTTGGTCACTCATACTCGCTTGGGTTGTCAGCTTCGTGTTTTATCAAACAGCGAGATTCTTTGGCTTATAAAACCAGCTTAAGTGCGAAAGACGAAATAAACCGCGCCTAACAAACACATCCCTGCCCATAGAAAATCAAGTTTCAGCGGTTGATGCATATAAAAAATAGCAAATGGTAAAAATACTGATAGCGTAATAACTTCTTGCAAGAGCTTTAGCTGGGACAATGACAAAGCTGAGTAGCCAATTCGATTGGCAGGCACTTGAAGCATGTATTCAAACAACGCGATACCCCAACTTAAAAACGCAGCAACATACCAAGGCTTATCACTCAAATTTTTAAGATGGGCATACCATGCAAACGTCATAAAGACATTTGAAAGACTTAACAACAATACAGTTTTTAATAGAACTGGCATCTATTAAAAACTAATTAAACTGCAGATTCGCCAGTTTCACCTGTGCGGATACGTAATACCTGCTCAACGTTAGTCACAAAAATCTTACCATCACCAATCTTACCCGTGCGGGCAGCTTTAATAATGGCATCCATTGCTGAATCAACTAAATCATCTCCTACCACCAACTCAATTTTTATTTTTGGCAGGAAATCAACAACATACTCCGCACCACGATATAACTCAGTATGCCCTTTTTGACGCCCAAAGCCTTTAACTTCAGTCACAGTCAAACCGTTCACACCAATTTCAGATAGGGATTCGCGTACTTCATCTAATTTGAATGGTTTAATTACTGCTTCAATTTTTTTCATTACTCATTCCTCACGTGAAAAAACCAAAATCAACGACCTAAAAGACTACTTTAATTCATTATCCGTTAAATACAAATTTCGAGGTGATTGGATAACGCCTATCCCTTCCAAAACCTCGCTGTGTAATTCGAACACCTATTGGCGATTGGCGACGTTTATATTCATTCCTATCAATCAAACTCGTTACACGAACGACGTCTTGCTCACGATAACCCATGCTAATAATATCAGCACGACTAGCATCATGCTCGACGTAAGCTTCCATGATCGCATCCAAAATCTCGTAAGGAGGCAAACTATCCTGATCTGTTTGATCATGCCTCAACTCTGCAGATGGCGGTCTCACAATGATTCTTTCAGGAATCACAGGTGAAATTGTATTGCGGTAATTCGATAGTTTATAGACCAGCGTTTTAGGAACATCTTTAAGTAATGCAAAACCACCAGCCATATCGCCATACAGGGTTGAATAGCCAACAGCCATTTCACTCTTATTGCCAGTAGTCAGGACTATACTGCCAAACTTATTAGACAAAGCCATTAATAGCATGCCTCTTATTCGCGCCTGCAAATTCTCTTCTGTCGTATCAAAAGGCAAGCCTGAAAAATCATCAGCTAAAGTTGCTCTAAATAAGTCAAACAAGGCATTAATAGGCAACTCGCTATATTGAACCCCTAAGTTTTTAGCCATTAAGTGTGCGTCGCTGACACTCATTTCCGCAGTGAATTCTGAAGGCATCATCACTACTCGAACCCGATCAACACCAAGAGCATCTACGGCGATTGCTAATGTCAATGCAGAGTCGATACCGCCAGAGAGTCCAAGAACAACGCCTTTAAATCCATTTTTGGAGATATAGTCTTTCAATCCCAAGCTTAAGCTTTGGTAAACGCTCGCTTCAAGACTTAAATTAGATGCAATTGAAGCAGGCAATGGATTCGCTTTATTATTAGTACTTGCGTCAATATCTACATAAGCCAGCATCTCTTCAAAAGCTGTTAACTGCAGAACTAGCTCACCAGATCTATCTAATACAAATGAACCACCATCAAATACCAGCTCATCCTGACCACCAACCATATTGAGATAAACGAGAGCCAAACCTGTTTGCAGAACACGATCACGGGCTATCTGATGTCGCGTTGATTGTTTACCCATATGATAAGGAGAGGCATTAAGCGCCAATAAAATTTCAGCGCCAGCTTTCTTGGCCATTAACGCTGGTTCAGACTCCCAAACATCAGCACAAATTAACAAACCAACCTGAATACCTTGATGCTCAAAAACTGTCGCTTGATGACCAGATTTGAAATATCTTGGCTCATCAAAAACCGTATGATTGGGAAGCACATGTTTGTGATAAGTACATAGAATCCTGCCATCTTGCAAAACGGAAGCAGCGTTATAACAATCACCATGATGAACATGAGGATGCCCAACAATCAATGTAATGTCTTTAATTAACGTTGCTAATACGAGCAGCTCTTGATGACACTGGGCATTGAAATCATCTCTTAATAATAAATCTTCAGGAGGATATCCAGACAGTGATAACTCTGGAGTGAGAATAAGTGTAGCGCCTTGGCTTTTAGCTTCTAAAGCGGCTTCAAAGATTTTCTGACTATTGCCCTTAATATCACCAACCGTGCTATTAATTTGAGCAACACACAATCTAATGTTCTGACTAATAATTACCACCCGCATCTTTGAGCAAGTTAACGATATCAGTACGTTTAGCTTGCATTGCATAGACCAAAGCAGTTAATGAATACTGATCTTTCAGTTTGGGATCAGCACCACTTTTTAATAACAATCGCACCATTTCAGTGTCCCCATTATTAACAGCGTTATGTAACAAAGGCAGACCTTGACTATCTTTATGATTAACATCCGCACCATGTTTAATTAACAACTCAGCTGTTGGCAACTGCTTCTTTCTCACTGCCCAAGTCAGTGCAGTCCATTTAGATTTGTCTTCTTCAGACACTTTAGCGCCATTAATAATTAAAACTTCAGATGCTTCTGCGTTTCCAACACGGGCAGCATACATGAGCGCCGTCATCGCATATCGATCTCTTATAGAAACATCCGCTTTGTTTTCTATCAAACTCTTAATTGTTGCAACGTTACCATTTTTAGCAGCAAACATAAGAATGGTTTTACCATCATCTGTTTTTAAATTAGCATCAACGCCTGCTTGAATGAGCAAACCAACTAACTCTGCATAACCTGAAGTTGCCGCCAAGCCAAGCGCACTCCAACCTGAAATATCTCTAATTTTAGGATCTGCACCCTTAGCTAATAATACTTTAGCGCTAGCAATATAATTTTTCTTAGCTGCAAACATTAAAGCCGTCCAACCGCCATTTTCACGGGCATTAACATCAGCACCTTTTTCCAGTAGTAGTTTCAGCACCTCAACTTGATCTTTCCTTGCTGCATACATTAGCGCAGTCAGACCATCAACATCCTTTGCATTTGCACTAGCACCACTTTCAAGCAGTGCAGAAACCTTAGCAAGATCACCTTTAGCAGCAACCGTCAGTAAATAAGGAATCTCTTCATCCGCGCTTGCAGTCTGAATGCTTAATGCCAAAGTTAATATCAGAAAAGCTAGAAGTTTTTTCATAAGTTTTATTGTTTTGCCTTAATCGCGGCCAAGACAGCCTCACCCAAACCAGCTGGTGAGCTTGCCACAACAACACCTGCTTTTTCTAAAGCAGCTATCTTATCTTCGGCTTTACCGCTACCACCCGAAATAATAGCGCCAGCATGCCCCATACGTTTACCTTTAGGCGCCGTTTGACCTGCAATATAACCTGCAACAGGTTTAGTAACATGATGCTTAATGTAGTCTGCAGCAGCCTCTTCATCAGCCCCACCAATTTCACCAACCATAATAATCGCTTCAGTCTCAGGATCAGCCTGAAACATTTCCAAACAATCAATAAAGTTCAGACCACGAATCGGGTCACCGCCAATACCCACACAAGTAGATTGCCCCAAACCTAAAGCTGTCGTTTGATTAACAGCTTCGTAAGTTAAGGTACCAGAACGCGAAACGATACCAACCTTTCCACGCAAATGGATACTGCCTGGCATGATGCCAATTTTGCACTCGTCTGGCGTAATCACACCTGGGCAATTAGGCCCAACCAACTTCACATTATTAGCTTTAAGGGCAGCCTTAACATTCAACATATCCAATACAGGAATACCTTCAGTAATACAGACAATCAAAGCTATGCCAGCATCACAAGCTTCTAAAATCGAGTCTGCTGCAAATGGAGGTGGAACATAAATCACAGAGGCATGCGCGCCAGTGGCAGTAACAGCATCACGCATCGTATTAAAAACTGGTAAATCCAAATGCGTTTGGCCACCCTTACCTGGTGTTACACCACCCACCATTTTTGTACCATAAGCAATTGCTTGTTCAGAATGGAATGTGCCTTGTTTACCAGTAAAACCCTGACATAGTACTTTGGTATTTTTATTAACTAATATGCTCATATTTAACCTTACACACTCACAGCAGCAACAGCTTGTTTAGCCGCATCGGTAAGACCAGCAGCTGAAATGATTGAAAGGCCACTTTCACTTAACATCTTGCGACCTAATTCCACGTTAGTCCCTTCTAAACGCACAACAACGGGGATTTTAATACCCACCTCTTTAACTGCAGTAATAATACCTTCCGCAATAATGTCGCACCGCATAATGCCGCCAAAAATATTAACCAAAATGGCCTGTACGTTTTGATCTGCCAAAATAATTTTAAATGCTTTAGATACTGTTTCTGCAGTAGCGCCGCCACCTACATCCAAGAAGTTAGCTGGCGCACCGCCGTGCAGTTTAATCAAATCCATGGTTGCCATGGCCAAACCAGCACCATTCACCATACAACCAATATTGCCATTTAAAGCAATGTAATTGAGTCCAGCATGATGTGCCTCAGCCTCTTTAGCATCATCCTGACTCCAATCACGTTGTTCAGCGAGTAACTTTTGACGATACAAGGCGTTGTCATCAACACTCATCTTACAATCTAGTGCAAATAACTTACCATCGGTAGTCACGACTAAAGGATTAATTTCCAAAAGTGCCAAATCATTCTCTTTAAATAATTTGTATAGCCCTTTTGCTAATTTAGTAAAAACAGCAATCTGGTCACCAACAAGGTTGAGTGCAAAAGCAAGATTACGTGCTTGATAGTCAACCAAGCCATTCAACGGATCACAAACCTCTTGGAGGATTTTCTCTGGCATCGTCGCAGCAACTTCTTCAATATCCATTCCGCCAGCGCTAGAAGCAACCATCACAACACGCTCTAAGGTACGATCAACTAAGATAGATAAATATAATTCACGTGCAATCGGCAAAGTTTGCTCAACCAATAGCTGATGAACTGGCTGTCCATCAGGCGCATTTTGGTACGTCACTAGATGCTTACCTAGTAAATTGTTAGCAACAGATTTTGCTTCACTTGCTGATTTAACAATCTTCACACCACCCGCTTTACCGCGACCACCAGCATGCACTTGCGCCTTAACGACCCAAGCATCTCCAGCAATCTCTTTCGTTGCAGCAGCAGCAGCTTCCGCAGACTGGACAACTTGTCCAACAGGTACCGCTAGGCCGTAGCGTTGTAATAGTTGTTTGGCCTGAAATTCGTGCAAATTCATGATAAAAAATTTAAGCAAATGATCAATGTGACATTCTCGCGCAAATCGCGTCTGCGCGCCACCCCACTGAATGTGAATGACGTTTTAAATAGCAGCTTCTCCCGATGTATAATATTCATATTAGTTTATTTTTTAAGTTACCTCCTATGCGCTTAGTTGTTCAAGGTTCAGCCATACAATTGCATCATCTGATGCACATTCACCAAATTAGCAAGGCATTGCATGGTGCGCAATTTATTCAAATTGCAGAGCATGCCTACTACCTACCCAATCAAAATGAACCCTCAGCAGCAGTAAAAGCGTTTTGCGCTGAACAAAAAATAGACTGTGCTTATGTTGCTGATAAGCAACGCCTGCAAAATATTAAGCTCGCTGTGATGGACATGGACTCCACACTCATCAATATCGAATGCATTGATGAAATTGCCGATATGTACGGGCTAAAACCACAAGTGGCAGCCATTACAGAAAGTGCAATGCGTGGAGAAATTGAATTTAAAGAAAGTCTGACAAGACGTGTTGCTTTATTAAACGGCTTAGAAGAATCAGCCTTACAAAGAGTGGCCGATGAAAAACTGCAACTAAACCCAGGCGCAAAAACTTGGATAGATGCATGTAAAGCCAATGGAATTAAAACGTTATTGGTTTCAGGCGGCTTTGAGTTCTTCGCGCATCGCGTACAAGCCCTACTAGACTTAGATTACACAGCATCAAACAAACTAGAAATTATTAATGGCAAACTTACCGGTCGAGTTTTAGGTGATATCGTTGATGCACAAGCCAAGGCAGATTTTTTAGTGAGCAAGTGTAAAGATTTGGGCATTAGCACAGCTCAAGCAATTGCAATTGGCGATGGTGCTAACGACCTCACAATGATGCAGGCCGCAAGTGCGGGCATTGCCTACCATGCAAAACCAATTGTTCAAGAACAAGCAAGCTACGCAATTAATCATATGGGCTTAGATGGTATCGCCAATTTGTTCACGACAAGTTAATTTTGAAACTCAACTTTATAGAAAGCTAAAACATGCAAATCAAAAAATTCTTACTTAGCCTCACCATCGCCAGCACATTTTTAAGTGCCTCAGCTTGGGCGCAGCCAACTGTTGAAATCAAAACAAACAAAGGTGTCATTATTGTTGAACTTAATAGCGATAAAGCCCCAAAAACTGTCGAAAATTTTGTGCAATATGCCAACGATGGTTTTTACACAGGCACCATTTTTCATCGTGTAATTTCAGGCTTTATGATTCAAGGTGGCGGCTTAGATAAAAACCTTAATGAAAAAACAGCCCGTGCACCTATTAAAAACGAAGCTAACAATGGCCTAACCAACACATTAGGCACGATTGCAATGGCAAGAACAAATGACCCGCATTCTGCATCGTCTCAATTCTTTATTAATGTGGCCAATAACACTTTTCTAAACCACACTGAAAAGTCAGACCGTGGCTGGGGCTACACCGTATTTGGTAAAGTCATCAAAGGAATGGATGTTGTTGAGCGTATTTCAAAACTTCCAACAGATGGTGGAGATGTACCGGTGCAAACAGTCACCATTGAATCTATTACCTTACTCCCTGCAACGAAATAATTAATACAATAAAAAGGCCTGCAAATTGCAGGCCTTTTTATTTAAACTCTATTATTTGATTGGCAGATAAACCAACTCTCCGGCTTTCATATCAGGCACCAATAAGAACTTACCATCTTGACTAGGTGCAATATCGGCCGCAGCCGCAAAGCCCTCTTTTAATAACTCAGCGTTAGCGACAGCACCTTTTTCTAGCTTAACGCTAAACACCTTGCCATTCTTCCAATCGCTCACATAAAACTGGTCTTTTTTGCTTTTTACAATACCGTCACCGCCACCAAAACCTTTAGCAACTTCAATCAAGATATTTTTCTTCATATCCAAGCGATAAAGAATGCCAGAAACAAAATCAACCACCATAATGCAATTTTTAGTTTTGCCCATGAGCAATCCATTTGGGGCCAAAATATGCGCATCTTGCTTACCGTTAATGACCAAGCTCACCTTGCCTTGTTTGTTGATTTTATAAATGGCACCACCAGATCCTTTTAAATCGCCACTATCACTGACATATAGATTACCTAAACTATCAGCTTCCAAATCATTTAAAAATAAAGGCTGCTCGGGAAAAGATTGCGTAGATGCAAACACCTGAGTTTCACCTTTTGCGTTCACTTTAATAACACGATGATTATCAGCTACAAACAAATCTTTTCCGAAAATTGCCAAGCCTTTAGGATCGTCCAAGCCTTTTGCAAAGATTCGCACATCACCATTCTTTTCAATGACAGTAATTTGACCATCGCCATCTTTACCAAACTCACCAATTTCTGAAACAAACACTCTGCCATCTTTTGAAGCAATCACTGACTCAGGCATTTTTAAACCTGTCACTTTTTTAACATCATCGGCATGAGCAGATAGTGAAATTACTAACGCAATCGAGACAACTGATAAAACCTGATTAATTTTTAATGTATTCATAAATTGACCTTTAATTAAAACGACATAAATTGAATTTTTGGCTCAGGCAAAAGATTAACGATGGCACAAGGATTTAAAAAGGCTTTGTTATTCATCGCATTTTGAAATTGTGTATCAGCTTTCATCTTTTTAATAAGCTCTTGCATTGATGATTGATAGACCAAAGCCAAATCTCTATCTGGATAGATATCTAAAAGGCCTTGCTTTTGTGCCTCACCCACATATGTTGCCACTGGCTTACCATCCCCAGCATAAACTGATGCAATGACTTTCCCATAATATCTTTGAAGCTGAGGGTTATAAAACATGCGAGGTCGCAACCAAATTAATATATTAGATTCGGTTGGTCGTGAATCACACATTAATGCATTAGTTTCGCCAAACCCTTGCTTCAATTCTCTAATCGCCTCTTTTTCCAAAAGAGGTCCTTGGGTATACCAATAATCTCTAAAGTTTTGCCATAACCTAATTTGATGGGTGTAATCCTGAGCCTGAATGTGTACTGCAATTTTAGTCACGCCACCCTGTTCAATTAACAATTCATTAGCTTGCGTCGCTCCGCTAAGCCCAAGCAATAAAGCCAACAAAAAATTTATTACTATTTTCAACATATCAAATACCTTCAATTAACACACTTCAAGTCAGTACATCAGACCATATATTTTTTGCCCACGCTTGCGCGTAGTCGCCTTCAAGCTCTGAAGGAAAATCAGAAACTCCACCACCCTCTGCGGGAATCATCATTTTTTTAAGCGCATCGTAACGATAAACGTTCGCAACGTGCATTGCCATTTTATCATTGATGAAACTATAGCAAGTATTGGCAAAGACTGGCTCAGGGTCAGGCTGAACCTGATTAAATAAGGAAATGATCGCATTTGCGCAAATACGTGCTTGAGAAGTCGCCATGTGGGCAGACTTGGGCAAGGCGGAAGAAACCGAATCACCAATAATGTGAATATTAGGGATTAGTTTAGATTCATAACTTAAAAAGTCGACCTCACACCAGCGTTTATCGACGTTAGCAACACCAGAAATCTGTGCTACTTTTCCGGCACGTTGCGGTGGAATTACATTCAAAACATCGGCTTCCAGAACTTCAAATTCAGTTGTAACCGACCTACGATTTAGATCAACATCAACAAGGGAGCTATTCGGCCTGTAATCAATCATTCCAGCATAGGTCTCTGCCCAAACTTTAGTGAACAAAGATTTTTTAGATACGATTTCTGGGTTTGCATCTAAGACAACAATTTTAGATGCTGACTTGGTGTTCTTAAGATAGTGCGCCACCTGACAAACACGCTCGTATGGGCCTGGTGGACATCGATAAGGTGCTTTAGGGATGCTGATGACGAACACACCACCATCTACCATCGCTTCCAATTGAAGTCTTAAATTAACAGTTTGCCGGCCTGCCTTCCATGCGTGAGGAACAACATGCTGAGCTTCTGTACTTTGCAACATTGGAAGTTGCTCATAAATAAAATCAATGCCTGGCGCTATGATTACACGATCAAAACTTAGCTGCCCCCGTTTCATTCTCACTAATCGTGCGTCGGCATCAATGGCAGTTACTTCATCTCCAATCCAACTGATGCCATGGCTATTTTTAATTGCATCATAGCCAAAAGTCAGATCATGAATGGTTTTACTCCCACCCAACACTAAATTACTTAACGGACACGAAATGAATTGTGTATAGGGCTCGATTACCGTCACCTGAACATTGCCACGACTCCATATCCGCAAATACTTTGCAGCAACGCCCCCTGCATAGCCGCCACCTATTACAACAACATGTGGTTTAGACTTACTAGCAGCAAATGAGATTAAAGGTAATGTTGCTAAAGATGTAGCAGAGAATTTAAGAAAGTCACGACGGTTAATAGTCACGATTACTATCCATCTTTTGAGTTTGTGGCATCATGGATGGAGTCCGTTTTTGCTCAAAAAAATAAACCGCAAGCTGGTTAATTTCATCAAGATTTAAACCTTTTGCATGCCTATGCATGACGGTAGAATCTCGCTCATTTTTACGAAATGCAATCATCTGATTGACAAAGTACTGCTTATTTAACCCGGCTAGCACAGGTGTGCCACCCAGGCTATTTCCTTGAACACCATGACAAGCAGCACAGGAAGCAGCGAGTGTTTGAATATGTGGGACTGTTTGCTCCGCATTGACCTGAATAGCAAACATGAAAAAAGCCCATGCTTTCAAGAAAATTTTAATGTTCTGAAAGCATGAGCTCATATCAATTAAGGTGGCGTTATACCTAAAAGCTAAATGTAGCTAAATTAGAAGCACTTTTCATCTTTACAGCCATCTTCTGACACACCAAGAGAGAGAAGCAACTCAGCCATTTTTGGATTACCCGCATCACGTACCGCTCTTACAATAGAAACATCTCCGCGTAATTTCAAGCCTAAATCAGCGCCATTTGCTGCTAAAAACTTAACTAACTCAGGAAAGTTCTCATAAGCAGCCAAATGAAATGCAGTCATCTTTGTCATTGGATGCTGATAATTCACATCAGCACCTTTTTGCACTAGCAATTTAACAACTGCTAACTGACCTTTATTTGAAGCAACCTGTATTGCAGACCAGGCAAAGAATTTCTCGTTAACATCAACACCAGAGTCCAGCATTTTTTTGACTAATTTAACATTACCGTCTCTTAGCGCTTCCGTATACTTTACTTGTTGTTCACCTTCCATTGCAGAAGCTGCAAAAGGAATACTCAATGCAATTACCATCATTAAAGCTTTGACCATCTTCATGTGTTGTTCTCCAAATTACTTTTTAATTAATAAACTTTCTTGCATTTCTAAACATTCTAATCCATGCACCATCTTCACCCCACGCATCTGGATGCCAAGAGTTTTGTACGGTACGGAAAACACGTTCAGGGTGAGGCATCATAATACTAAAACGCCCGTCTTGAGTAGTTAATCCTGTAATTCCTTGAACTGATCCGTTTGGATTAAACGGATAAACTTCAGTTGCAACACCAGCATTATCTACAAAACGCATTGTCACCAAATGATTAGCAACAACTGAATTGACAGCAGATTGTGAAGAAAATTCCGCAAAACCTTCACCATGTGCAACAGCAATAGGCATGCGGCTTCCAGCCATACCTGAAAAGAATAGTGATGGAGACTCTTGCACTTCCACCATTGCAAAACGTGCCTCAAACTGCTCGGATTTATTACGGACAAAATGTGGCCATTGCTCTGCACCAGGAATAATACTGTGTAGATTGCTCATCATCTGACAACCATTACAGATACCTAACGAAAAAGAATCTTGACGTTGGAAGAATGCTGAAAACTCATCTCTCGCACGCGAGTTAAACAAAATAGACTTCGCCCAGCCCTCACCTGCGCCCAATACATCGCCATATGAAAAACCGCCGCAAGCTACAAAACCAGCAAATTCTTTTAAGCTTACACGACCACTAATAATGTCGCTCATATGAACGTCATAAGTAGCGAATCCTGCGCGGTCAAAAGCAGCAGCCATTTCAGTTTGACCATTCACGCCTTGCTCACGCAAGATCGCCATTTTAGGACGAACGCCAGTAGCAATATAAGGTGCCGCAATGTTTTCGCTTGGATCGAATGTTAGTTTTGCATGTAAGCCCGCATCTGATTTATTCAAGATACGATCGTATTCTTGCTGAGCACATACTGGGTTATCACGCATTTTTTGCATTTGGTATGTCGTTTCAGACCATGCACGATGCAAATCAACACGAGAGGCTTCAAATACTGCTTTACCAGCTTGCTTAATCACAACTTCATTACCAACGGTCACGTCACCAATAATATGAATGCAATTTGGCAATACTTGTTTAAAGCTGGATGCTATTGCATCAGCTTCAGCTGCTCGCACTTGAACAACAGCACCTAATTCTTCGTTATACAGGGCGCTTGCAACATCACCAGCTAATCCATCAAGATTAACATTTAAGCCACAATGTCCTGCAAAGGCCATTTCAACAAGCGTTAAAAACAAACCACCATCTGAACGGTCATGATAAGCAAGCAATTTGCCGTCTGCATTCAAACGTTGAATTGCAGCAAAGAAGTTTTTTAAACGACCTGCGTCATCAACATCTGGCGCTTGATTGCCTACAGCACCATAAACTTGCGCCAAGGCTGAACCGCCCATGCGGTTTTTACCTGCACCCAAATCAATCAAGATCAGTTTCGTATCGCCTAAGTCTGTTCTTAATTGTGGCGTGAGTGTTTTACGTGCATCAGTTGTTGCAGCAAAAGCGGTAACAACGAGTGAAATTGGTGATGTCACAGCTTTTTTCTCACTAGAATCATCCCATACCGTCTTCATAGACATAGAATCTTTACCAACTGGAATGCTGATACCTAGCGCAGGACATAACTCCATACCCACTGCCTTAACAGTATCAAACAGTGCTGCATCTTCACCTGGGTGACCAGCTGGGGCCATCCAATTTGCTGACAATTTCAAGTCACCAATATCATTAATTAAACTTGCAGCAATGTTGGTAATTGATTCGCCAATCGCCATGCGGCCTGATGCTGGCGCATCAATTAAAGCTAAAGGTGCTTTTTCACCAATCGCAAAGGCCTCACCTTGATAAGTCTCATATCCAGCAAGCGTTACCGCAACGTCGGCCACAGGGATTTGCCAAGGACCCACCATTTGATCTCGAGCGATTAAACCCGTCACAGAACGATCGCCAATGGTGATTAAGAAAGTTTTATCGGCAACACCTGGCAGCCTTAGAACACGATCTGCAGCATCTTTTAAATTAATATCTTCAGTATTAAAGCCGGCTAGCTTACGTTTAGCGTGTTTAACATCACGAAGCATTTTAGGGGGCTTACCCAGTAAAACAGACAAGTCCATATCTACTGGCTTATTTTCAAAGTGCGCATCAGCCACAGTTAAGTGACGCTCATCTGTCGCCTCGCCCACAACAGCAAAAGGACAACGTTCACGCTCACAAATCTCAGCAAATAGCGCTAAGTTTTCTTTTGAGACTGCCATCACATAACGTTCTTGCGCTTCATTGCTCCAAAGTTCGCGCGGAGACATTCCTGGTTCTTCATTAGGAACATCTCTCAATTGGAATACCGCACCAACACCAGCATCATTAACCAACTCAGGGAAGGCATTTGAAATACCACCTGCACCAACATCATGAATACTTAAAATTGGGTTTTTGTCGCCTAACTGCCAACAACGGTCAATCACCTCTTGTGCGCGACGTTCAAGCTCTGGATTACCTCTTTGCACTGAGTCAAAATCTAAATTCTCAGCATTTGAACCCGTATCCATACTAGATGCAGCGCCACCGCCTAGACCAATTAACATCGCTGGGCCGCCCAACTGAATCAAGCAGGCACCCGCCGGTATAGGATTCTTTTTAGAATGCTTTGCTGAAATATTTCCTACGCCACCAGCCAACATGATTGGCTTATGGTAGCCACGCACCTCACCAGCTGATTCCAATTCAAAAGTTCGGAAGTAACCTGCAATATTAGGGCGACCAAATTCATTGTTATAAGCCGCGCCACCCAATGGGCCATCTATCATAATTTGCAAAGGCGAAGCGGTACGTGAAGGTTTTCCGTAATTGCCTTCCCATGGCTGTTCAAAACCAGGGATATTCAAATTAGACACTGAAAAACCAGTTAAGCCAGCCTTTGGCTTAGACCCGCTACCTGTTGCACCTTCATCACGAATTTCACCGCCAGCGCCTGTAGCTGCGCCAGCAAACGGAGAAATGGCTGTTGGGTGATTGTGCGTTTCAACTTTCATCAAATAATGCATTTCTTCTTCAATGAAGCCATAAGCACCATCGGCTTGTGGATAAAAACGTTTTGTTTTCATACCAGCAGAACCAGCAACAATAGAAGCATTGTCTGAATAGGCAACCACAGTGCTGCCTGGGTTGAGCTTGTGAGTATTACGAATCATGCCAAAAAGTGATTGTGCTTGTGGCACGTCATCGACTACCCAATCAGCATTAAAGATTTTGTGACGACAATGCTCAGAATTCGCTTGTGCAAACATCATCAATTCAACGTCAGTTGGATTACGACCAATACGCACAAAATTCTCTAGCAAATAATCCACTTCATCTGGTGACAAAGCCAATCCCAGATCAAGATTCGCTTGATTAAGTGCAGCTTTACCCCCCTTCAATATATCCACTGAATTCAAAGGTGTTGGCTGAGCTTGATGATATAACTTGCTTGCATCGTCTATGTTTGAAAATACTGCCTCAGTCATACGATCATGAATCGCAGCCTTAAGCGCTAGCTTTTCTGAATCAGTCAAAGGTTGGCCATCTTGCTTGCGCGCATAATAAGCAATGCCACGTTCGATTCGTTGCATCTGAGCCAAACCGCAATGTTTAGCAATGTCAGTCGCACGCGAAGCCCAAGGTGAAATCGTACCTGGACGAGGAATCACTAAAAACAATTCACCAACAGGCAACTCTTCAGCCATTTTTGGACCGTAAGTCAAAATCTTAGAGAGCGTCTCTAATTGACCATCATTCAAATCACCATCGTTCCAAGCAAAATGCCAAAAATCAGCGTGCAAGTGGCTAATTTGAGGCGCTGTTGTTTTTAATGCCGCAAGAATTTTTTCAAGTCTAAATGGAGAAAGCGCAGAGCTGCCGCGTAAACTAATCATGGTTGGATGCATGGATTAAGCGATGAAATGGTAAAAAAGCATATTTTACCCGAAATCAGCCTGAATAATCCGCGTGACTTTTGTTTTATTAAAGCTGATTTTGATATCCTCAAATAAGTCCTAGAAAAGACTTTAGTCATAAAAAATAAACAAGTAATATAAATACCTGTCGTAGCAAGATAAAATAAAATCCATGTGGATCAAATTATTCAATCAAATGATTTCGCGATTTTGACCTGCTACCAAAGTGAAAAATTCGTCTTCCAATGAAAAACCAGCGCTTTTATCACAGCTTGTTCAAAATGTTGAACAATCCAACGACGCTTTTGGACTTGCTTATTTAAAAGCCTAAACTCAAACAATGACAGGCGATTATTACCAATTCCCCCAAGGTCGCGTTGCGGCTCTGGATTTAGATAAAGATTTTCCACCTCTAAACCAAGCACTAACAGAACCCAACGGTTTACTCGCCATTGGAGGAGACCTATCTATTCATCGATTAATCAGTGCATATCAACAAGGAATATTTCCCTGGTTTAGTGACGGAGAACCCGTTCTTTGGTGGAGCCCAAATCCTAGAATGGTGTTAGTCCCTAAGCAATTAAAAATATCCAAATCATTATCTAAACGAATCAAGAAAAAAGATTATGAAATTAGATTTAATACTGGCTTTCGAAAAGTAATGGAATATTGCGCTTCAACAAAACGATTAGGGCAAGATGGCACTTGGATTACAGAAAGTATTATTGATGCCTACTGTGCGCTTCAGGAAGCAGGCTTAGCAATGAGTGCAGAGACTTGGATAGATAACCAATTAGTGGGTGGCTTATATGGTGTAAAGTTAGGCCATATGTTTTATGGAGAATCCATGTTTCACCACGTAACCGATGCCTCTAAAATCGCTTTTGTGCACATGGTGCAACATTTGGAAAGTATTGGCATAGAACTCATTGACTGCCAAATGAAAACCAGCCATCTTAGCTCCTTCGGCGCTAAAGAAATCAGCAGAGATGACTTTATCTCCCAGCTTAAAAAGTTGATCAATGCATGACAAAACCTATCGAAAATGAGTTACAAAAAATTCAGTTCTACGTAACTGCCCCCTACCCTTGTAGCTATTTAAGTAATCAACTCGCGCAATCGCTGATTGCCACACCGCAACATTTAGTTGATGCCTATCAATATAGCGGATTAATACAACAAGGCTTTAGACGAAGTGGTAGCTTTGTCTACAGGCCGCATTGCGAAAACTGCAATGCATGCATCCCTGTACGCCTACCAGTGAATGTATTTCAACCTTCACGCAGCCAAAAAAGAGCTTTTAAAGCCCATAGTGATCTAGAAGTCAGCATTCATGAGATTGGTTTTGAGCAAGCGCATTTTTCACTTTATAAGCTTTATCAAGCAAGCAGACATGAAGCAGACTTAGAACAAGAAACTGCTGAGCAATACCAAAACTTCTTAGCGAAAAGTAATGTTGACAGTGTTTTTGTTACTTTCAAAGAACAAGGCATTCTCAAAATGGTCAGCGTCATTGATATTATTGAGGATGGTATTTCAGCTGTTTACACTTTTTACGACACCGGAGATAAACAAGCAAGTTACGGCACCTATAGCGTGATGTGGTTGATTGCTTGGTGCCAACGCTTAGGACTGCCCTATTTATACTTAGGCTACTGGATTAAAAATTGTCGAAAAATGGCTTACAAACAAAAATTTAAACCTCAAGAAGCGCTTATCGACGGCGAATGGCAAATCATCAAACAATCACAAACCTAGCGACAAGTCCTTGTGTCGCTATAAAACAGGCAATCTAAACCATGCAATGCTACAATTCTGCCTTTAATGCAAACTCATCATTTCAGAAAAGCATCGTTTGAAAATGCAGCTCAATAAAGTTCTTATTTTTGGTGTTGGCCTTATTGGCGGATCATTGGCACTTGCCCTAAAAAAAGCAGGGGTTGCTTCGCATATCGTAGGTATAGGTCGCAATCAAGATTCATTAAAAACAGCCCTATCATTAGGTGTCATTGATGAAGCACAAACAGATATAGCGCAGGCGATGCATGGTGCTGATATCGTCGTAATTGCAACACCTGTTGCGCAAACACCAGAAATTCTTGCTGCAATCGCTCCTCACCTTAAAGCCGATACAATCATTACCGATGCCGGTAGCACAAAGTCAGATATTTCAGACTATGTGGCAAATGCAGGACAAAATCTCACCGCGGCATTACTGAGTCAATTTGTTGGCGGGCATCCTATTGCAGGCGCTGAAAAAAGTGGTGTAATCGCTGCTAAGGCGGATTTGTTTTTAGGGAAAAATGTAATTCTGACCCCAAACGAACAAACATCAGAACAGGCATTATCTAAAGTCCGTGCATTATGGGAGGCCACAGGAGCCAATGTTTCAGAAATGAGTGCTGAAGCACACGATCAGATTTTCGCAGCTGTGAGTCATTTACCGCACTTACTGGCTTTTGCTTTAGTTGATGATTTAGCTAATCGCAAAAACTCACAACAATTGTTCGACTTTGCTGCAAGCGGCTTTAGAGACTTCACTAGAATTGCTGGAAGCTCCCCAGAAATGTGGCGAGATATTAGTTTAGCCAATAGAGAAGCACTTCTAAGTGAATTAGAGGCCTACCAATCAGAACTTAAGCTTCTACAAAAGTTATTGGAAAATAAAGATGAGGCTGGTTTAGAAGCACTGTTTGAGCGCGCGAGCAATGCGCGTAACGCATGGGCAAAACAAAGAGAATCTCAATAAATCATTATGGAATTTATTAACTTAAAAGCCGCCAAGCAAGTTTCAGGTCGAATTAAGCTACCTGGATCTAAAAGCATTTCCAATCGCACCTTATTGCTTGCCGCATTTTCAAACGGCGTCACTGACATTTTAGACTTACTAGCCTCGGACGATACGGCTCGCATGTTAGAAGCCTTGTCCGTGCTAGGGGTTATCATGGAAGAAATCGGCGATAACAACTGGCGCGTAACTGGTAATGGCGGCAATATATCAGTCAAACAAGCAGATTTGTTTTTAGGCAACGCAGGCACAGCATTTAGACCGCTTACAGCAGCATTAGCAATGTCAAAAGGGAATTACACACTTTCCGGCATTCCTCGGATGCACGAACGTCCTATCGGCGATTTAGTAGACGCGCTTGCACAAGCCGGAGCGCACATTGAGTATCTTGGCAACAAAGGCTTTCCGCCACTTAAGATTTCGCCAGCGCAAATTAAATCTGACCAAAGTATCAAAATTCGCGGGGACGTCTCCAGCCAATTCCTGACCGCATTATTGATGGCACTTCCACTGACGGGACAGTCTTTCAAAATCGAAGTAGTCGGCGAGTTAATTTCTAAACCTTACATTGAAATCACACTCAATCTCATGGCGAAATTTGGCGTTGATGTAAAAAGAAATGGCTGGCAAGAATTTACTGTTCCTGCACAAACTCAATACCAAAGCCCAGGCAAAATCCATGTAGAAGGTGACGCGTCATCTGCCTCTTATTTTATTGCAGCTGGCGCAGTGGCTTCTGATGCAAATGGGCTTCTCATAGAGGGCATCTCAAAAAACAGCATTCAAGGCGATATTAAGTTTGCTGATGAAGTCGTAAAAATGGGCGCCAAAATCGAATACGGTGAAAACCACATCATTGCCAAAGCTGCTTCAGGAAAATTAAAAGCAATAGATTTAGATTGCAATCACATTCCAGATGCAGCAATGACATTAGCCATTTTGGCTTTATTTGCAGAAGGCACTTCAACTTTAAGAAACATTGCAAGCTGGCGCGTTAAAGAAACAGACCGCATTAGTGCGATGGCCACAGAATTACGTAAGTTAGGAGCGATTGTAGAAGATGGTCATGATTATATTTCAATCACCCCACCAGAAAAAATAACTCCGAACGCAGTGATTGATACTTACGACGATCACAGAATGGCGATGTGTTTCTCATTGATAAGCTTAGCTGGCGTGCCCATCACAATAAATGATCCAAAATGTGTAGCAAAAACATTTCCAGATTATTTTGAACGATTTGTAAAGATTATTGATTAATGAATAACTCATCTATTCCAGTCATTGCAATTGACGGTCCTTCTGCTTCAGGTAAAGGCACTGTCGCTCAATTGGTCGCAGATAAGCTTGGTTATCATTACTTAGACTCTGGTGCCTTATATAGAATTGTTGCACTTGCGGCAATCAAACGTGATATCCCATGGGATAACGAAACAGCTTTAGCTGAAATGACGGCATCACTAAAAATAGAATTTAAAGCAGCTGATATTTTCTTAAATGAGGAAAATGTCAGTGAACAAGTGCGGACTGAGCAAATGAGCCAAGGCGCATCACAAGTAGCAATTCATCCGCGCGTTCGTCAAACACTCACTAAACTTCAGCACAGCTTCAGAAAAAGTCCTGGTCTAGTAGCAGATGGTCGAGACATGGCAACTGTCATTTTTCCAGATGCAAAAACTAAAATTTTTCTAACAGCAAGTGCGGAAGTAAGAGCCGAAAGACGTTACAAACAGCTACTCAATAAAGGCCTAGTAGCTGACCATGCCGCTATCCTAAAAGACTTGCAAGATCGTGATGCTAGAGACAAACAAAGAACTGTTGCGCCATTACAACAAGCAAGCGATGCGCATTTATTAGAAACAAGCCAACTCAATATTGAGCAAGCCGTTGATAAAGCAATGAATTTTATCGCACAAAGCGCTTAATACCCACTTCCATAGCGATTTCATCAAAATCAGTCATTTAATTTTGACTATTTCTGCAATAGCCTATTAATTAAATTGGATTTTTATTGTAGAATTACGCCCTTATTTAAGATTTAAGGCGTTGTGAGTCGCTAAAGCTCACAATTTTATTAATTTACCCCACTGCACGGTGGGATTATCTAGGTAACTTTTAATGGCTAACGTTTCAACCTCAACCTCAGAAAGCTTTGCAGCATTATTCGAGGAAAGCCTGGCTCGCCAGGAAATGCGTTCAGGTGAAGTAATCACCGCAGAAGTAGTTTCAATTGATTCCGATTTCGTAGTAGTTAATGCAGGCCTCAAATCTGAGAGCGTGATTGATGCTAGCGAATTCTTAAACGACCGTGGCGAAATGGAAGTCCAAGTTGGCGATTTCGTTAAAGTTTGTATCGAATCATTAGAAGATGGCTACGGCTCAACAAAACTTTCACGCGAAAAAGCTAAACGCTTAGCTGCATGGTTAGATCTTGAAGAAGCGATGAACGAAGGTCGCATCATCAAAGGTATGGTAAATGGTCGCGTTAAAGGTGGTTTAACTGTAATGGTTAATGGCATCCGCGCATTCTTACCTGGTTCATTGGTTGATTTACGTCCAGTAAAAGATACAACACCATTCGAAAATAAAGAATGGGACTTCAAAGTCATTAAATTAGATCGTAAACGTAATAACGTAGTGGTATCACGCCGCGCTGTTCTTGAAGTAAGCATGGGCGCTGACCGCGAAGCATTGATGGGTTCACTTAAAGAAGGTGCAGTTGTTAAGGGTGTTGTTAAAAACATCACTGACTACGGTGCATTCGTTGATTTGGGTGGTATCGATGGCTTGCTTCATATCACTGACTTGGCATGGCGCCGTGTTAAACACCCATCAGAGGTGTTAACTGTTGGTGAAGAAGTTGAAGCCAAGATTCTCAAGTTTGATCAAGAGAAAAACCGTGTTTCACTAGGTATTAAACAATTAGGCGATGACCCATGGGTTGCATTAAGCCGCCGTTACCCAGCAAACACACGTTTGTTCGGTAAAGTAACTAACTTGACTGACTACGGTGCTTTCGTTGAAATCGAACCAGGTATCGAAGGTCTTGTACACGTTTCAGAAATGGATTGGACTAACAAAAACGTTCACCCAGCTAAAATCGCTCAATTAGGTGACGAAGTTGAAGTAATGATTCTTGAGATTGATGAAGATCGTCGTCGCTTGTCATTGGGCATGAAACAATGCCAAACAAATCCTTGGGATGATTTTGCAATCAGCCATAAAAAAGGTGACAACGTTAGCGGTCAAATCAAATCAATCACTGATTTCGGTGTATTCATTGGCTTGCCAGGTGGCATTGATGGTTTGGTTCACTTATCAGACCTTTCATGGACACAAACTGGCGAAGAAGCAATCCGCAACTTCAAAAAAGGTGATGAATTGTCTGCTGTTGTATTAAGCATCGATGTTGAAAAAGAGCGCATTTCATTAGGCGTGAAACAATTGACTGCTGATCCATCAGGTGGATCTTCAGAAGAAAAAACTGAAGCCAAACCTAAAGCTAAATCTGCTAAAGCTAAAGAAGCTGCACAAATGCCTGATGATGGCGCAACTGCAGGCACTACAAACCTTGGTGCATTGCTAAAAGCTAAACTAGACAGCAAAAACAACGAATAAGGCAATTAGCCATGACAAAATCAGAGCTCATTATTAATCTAGCTGCAAGATTTCCACAATTAGTGGTTAAAGATGCTGAACTTTCAGTTAAAGCAATCCTTGATTCTATGACTGACAATCTTGCGACTGGTGAACGTATCGAAATTCGAGGTTTTGGTAGCTTCAGTTTGAACTACCGTCCACCTCGTGTTGGTCGCAACCCAAAAACTGGTAGCAAAGTACAAGTGCCTGCAAAACATGTACCTCACTTTAAAGCTGGTAAAGAGTTGCGTGAGCGCGTTGACTTGGCTTAATTATTCAAGCATTAAGTAAAAACTAACGGCGTTAATCCAAATCGGGTTAACGCCGTTTTTATTGGTGGTTTACTTATGTTTTACCTAGCCCTTTTTACTCAGCACCAGTAAAATTATGTTTAATTGATTATTTAAATTCACCCACTTAAACAAGGCAACATAACAATGGAATTTGAATTCTGGTGGCTTATCGCCCTACCCTTGTTTTTCACACTAGGCTGGATTGCAGCACGTATTGATATTCAGCAATTACTTTCAGAATCAACATCACTTCCAGCAGCCTATTTTAAAGGGCTAAACTTCCTCATTTCAGATCAGCAGGACAAGGCCATTGAAGCCTTTACTGAGGCAGTTCAAGCCAACTCAGAATCTCTAGAACTTCATTTTGCACTTGGTAGCTTGTTTAGACGTAGCGGTGAAGTCGACCGTGCAATCAACCTGCATTTAAGTTTGCTAGACCGCAAAGAGTTACCAGCAGCACAAAAACAAGCTATTAAAGCTGAATTGGCACAAGACTATCTAAAAGCAGGCTTATATGACCGTGCAGAAGAACTTTTCAGCAGTTTGGATGATGGTCGATATCAACAAGCGTCATTAAGAGCCTTATTAGAAATTTATATTCGAGAACGTGAATGGCAAAGAGCTATTAAATCTGCGACTGAACTAGAGCGTATTTCTGGTATACCTTTCCGAAAAGAAATCGCTCAGTTCTACTGCGAAATGGCTGTTAAATCATTATTGGAGAATGATGCTCATACCGCAAGACATGAGCTAGAAATGGCCTTGGATTCAAACAAAAACTGTGTACGTGCCAACATCATGCTAGGTGATATGGAGGCAAATACCAATGCTCACAAAGCGGCGCTTTCATTCTGGAAAAGAATCGAGACGCAGCATTCTGAATATCTTGGAATGGTTGCCCCTAAAATATTAGCCAGCTATAAAGCAATAGGCGCTTTTAGCGAAGGCCTCGATTTACTCAAAGCCTATTTCAAAGCTCATAAACTCCCTTCTTTATTAAGTGTTCTATTCGAAAATACATTAAGCGAAGAAGGGGCACCAGCAGCCGCACAAATGGCATTAGATGATTTAGAGCGTAAACCAAGCCTGCAAACCTTAGATCATCTACTTAAAGCTCGTGCTCAAAGCAATCAAGCGGCGAGTGATGGCGATACCGTATTAATTCAACAAACCATACGCAATGCCATAGGGAATCGTAACGCATATTGCTGTGACCAATGCGGCTTTCGCGCTCGTAACTTCCACTGGCAATGTCCTGCATGTAACGCATGGGAAGCCTTACCTCCAGAACCAAAAGAAACCGCCGTATGAGCAAAAATATAGTAGATCCTAAAATCCTCGTAGCACTTGATTTTGCAGAAGCAAAACAAGCACTAGGCTTTACCAAACAACTTGATCCCAAACTGTGCCGAGTGAAGGTCGGTAAAGAGCTTTTCACCGCAGCAGGTCCTCAATTAGTAGAGGCTTTAATCAAGCAAGGTCACAGTGTATTTTTAGATCTAAAATTTCACGATATTCCAACAACCGTTTCAAAAGCCTGCGAAGCAGCAAGTCGATTAGGCGTATGGATGCTAAATGTGCACGCCTCTGGCGGACTGGCAATGATGGAAGAAGCTAAGAACGGAGTTGCGCGCTCTGGTCACGACCCACTACTTATCGCGGTAACTGTATTGACGAGCATGAACCAAGCTATGCTCAATCAAGTGGGTGTAGCTGGAGATTTAACTGATCAAGTTCTCAATCTGGCACAGCTCACGAAACAGGCAGGCTTGGATGGTGTTGTTTGCTCAGCCGCTGAAGCAGAATTACTCAGAAAAACACATGGTTCAGATTTTTGTTTAGTCACCCCAGGCATCCGCCCTATCGAAGCGAGCTTAGATGACCAATCTCGTGCGGTCACACCCGAGCATGCAATTAAGTTGGGCTCTAATTACCTCGTCATTGGCCGCCCAATCACCAAGGCCGAAAATCCATTAAAAGCACTTGAGGAAATCAACAAAAGTATTAAATATAATTAATTTAATATATTGATTTTAAATAAATATTTACTTTTAAACTACTACGGTATTATGATCTCATTTCGTATATTCAATACAAAATTGGTACTTCATTAATTAACATCGTAGGAGAGCATTATGAAAAAAGTAATATTAGCCTCTGTCGTGTTTTTTAGTTTTGCCGTCAATGCCTTTGCAGCAGTTAACCTCAACACCGCCATAGCGGAACAACTTGAATCACTAAGTGGGGTTGGCCCAGCAAAAGCTCAAGCAATTGTGGAATACAGAAAGAAAAACGGGAATTTTAAAAATGTTGATGAGCTTAATAACGTCCCTGGTTTTGGAGATAAAACTCTGTAAAAACTCAAACCTGAGCTAACAGTCACGGGTGGCGCCACAACAACCCCTGCCGCAAAAACCATGAAAAAACCAAAGAAATAACAAGGCTTAAATCTCCATAAAAAAAGCCCGCAATCTGCGGGCTTTTTTAGACTTAAGGTCTACTTAACTTTCATCCCGGCCTGAGCACCAGCATCTGGTGACAAGATGAATGGTCCACCACGCTCATCGCTTGCAGCAAGCACCATACCTTCAGACATCCCAAACTTCATTTTACGTGGCGCAAGATTAGCGACCATCACCGTTAATCGTCCTACCAAAGTCGCCGGATCATATGCAGACTTGATCCCAGCAAAGACCTGACGTGGTTTTTCTTCACCAATATCCAAACTCAAACACAAGAGCTTTTCAGCACCGTCTACATGCTCAGCATTGACGATCTTTGCTATACGTAAGTCAACCTTAGTAAAATCATCAATTGAGATGTAATCACCTGCATTTTCAGATACCGCTGGCGTTGAATTAACAGCCGGCGCAGCAGCTTGTTGTAAACTTTCCTTATTGGCTTCAGTCATGGCTTCGATATGTTTCGGATCTATTCTAGTAATTAAATGATTATATTCATTAATGGTATGACCATCGATGAACGAGTCGTCAATGCTTGCCCATGTTAATGGCACAATATTTAAGAATTTTTCAATATTAGTAGCCAAATCTGGTAATGCTGGCTTCAAATATAGCGTAAGCAAACGGAACATTTCCAATGCACTAGAACAATCCGCATGCAATTTAGATTGTGAGGCTTCTCCTTCTTGCTTAGCCACAACCCAAGGTGCAGCTTCAGCAACATCAGCATTAGCCAAATCTGCCAAACGCATAATTTCACGCAATGCTCGGCTGTAATCTCTAGCCTCATAAGCTTTTGCAATTTCCGGTGCTGCTGATTTAATGGCATCTACAACAGCATGATTTTTAGCTGATACTAATTTCCCAGCAAATCGTTTATTAATGAATCCTGCTGTACGGCTAGCAATATTGATATATTTACCCACCAAATCACTATTCACGCGGGCAACAAAATCTTCAAGATTCAAGTCAATGTCTTCCATACTGCCGTTCAACTTAGCTGCATAGTAATAACGTAAATACTCTGGATTCTTAATGTGGTCTAAATAACTACGTGCCGTAATAAAAGTGCCGCGAGACTTAGACATTTTCTCGCCATTGACCGTTAAGAAACCATGAGAGAACACTTGGGTTGGCTTACGGTAGCCGGAATACTCAAGGGTTGCAGGCCAGAACAAAGCATGAAAATACAAAATATCTTTACCAATAAAATGATAAAGCTCTGTTTTAGAATCCGCTTTCCAATACTCGTCAAAATCTAGACCATTTTTAGCACATAGATTTTTAAAGCTCGCCATATAGCCAATAGGCGCATCCAACCAAACGTAGAAATACTTACCTGGTGCGTCAGGAATTTCAAAACCGAAATAAGGTGCATCGCGAGAAATATCCCAATCAGATAACTTATTCTCGCCCGCCTCGCCTATCCATTCATTCATTTTATTGGCAGCTTCTTGCTGCAAGGTACCTGAGCGTGTCCAAGCACGTAAAAAATCACTACATTCTGAGAGCTTAAAGAAATAATGTTCAGTCTCTTTACGAACAGGTGCTGCACCAGAAACTGCTGAGAATGGATTAATTAACTCTGTTGGATTGTAAGTCGCTCCGCACACTTCACATGAGTCACCGTACTGATCTTTAGCATGACACTTAGGACATTCGCCTTTAATAAATCGGTCAGGTAAGAACATATTCTTAACAGGATCATAAAACTGTTCAATCGTCTTAGTTGCAATCTTGCCATTTGCTTTAAGTGATTTATAAATCCCACTTGCAAGCTCTTTGTTTTCAGGCGAGTTCGTTGAATAGTAATTGTCGAAATCAACTAAGAATTCAGTAAAATCCGCGTAATGCTCTTTGTGTACCTTAGCAATCAGCGCTTCTGGCGTAATGCCCTCTTTCTCAGCACGCAGCATAATAGGGGTGCCATGCGTGTCATCCGCACAAACATAATGCACAGTACTACCCTGCATCCTTTGAAAGCGCACCCAAATATCTGTTTGAATGTATTCAACTAAATGCCCCAAATGGATACTTCCATTCGCATAAGGCAATGCAGATGTGACCAGAATTTTACGGCTCATAAATACTATCTATACTTAAAAATTAATTAATACCTGCATTTTAACAAATGACGAGCCCTTTCACATGCGTTAAAATTACCTTATTGTTTTACTCAAGAATTATTTCAAGGAATTTCAGATGGCTATTTCAGAAAATGATGTTCAACATGCCCTACAAAGTCTTATCGACCCAAATACAGGTGCAGACTTTATCAGTAGCAAATCAGCAAAGAATATTCAAATAACGGGACAGAATGTTTCGGTTGATATTGTACTAGGCTACCCAGCCAACAGTGTCATTAATGAAATCAAAAGCTTAGTCACTAATCAATTAAAGTCAATTCAAGGGATTTCAGAAATCACTGTCAACATTGGAAGCCGTATCGTTGCTCACAGCGCCCAAAAAGGCGTGCAACTTTTACCAAATGTTAAAAATATTATTGCCATTGCTTCTGGAAAAGGTGGCGTTGGAAAATCCACTACAGCCGTCAATATTGCCTTAGCACTTGCTGCTGAAGGCGCTACCGTAGGCATACTTGATGCAGACATTTATGGCCCTAGCCAGCCACAAATGTTAGGCATTTCTGGCCGCCCTGATAGTACTGATGGAAAAAGTATAGAGCCAATGAAGGCACATGGCATTCAGGCCATGTCTATCGGCTTTTTAGTGGATACAGACACACCAATGGTATGGCGCGGACCTATGGTCACAGGTGCGCTAGAGCAACTTTTACGTGATACACGCTGGAAAGATTTAGATTACTTAGTGATCGATTTACCACCTGGCACAGGCGATATCCAACTGACACTCGCCCAAAAAGTACCAGTAACAGGGGCAATCATTGTCACAACACCACAAGATATCGCATTGTTAGATGCTCGCAAAGGTTTAAAAATGTTTGAGAAAGTGGGTATTCCTATCTTAGGTATCGTTGAAAACATGAGTACGCATATTTGTTCAAAATGCGGTCATGTAGAACATATATTTGGTGCAGGCGGTGGCGCTGCCATGTGTAAAGACTACAACGTCGATTTATTGGGCTCACTCCCTTTAGATATTAGCATTCGTGAACAATCCGATACGGGCACACCAACTGTGATCGCTGAGCCTAACAGCAGTATTGCTAATACGTACAAACAAATTGCTCGTTCAATTGCATCCAAGTTATCTCAGCTAGCCCTTGATCACAGTAGTAAATTCCCAAACATCGTTATTCAAAACACTTAATAAAAAAGCCCCGATCGGGGCTTTTTTATTACATTTATCTGTTTTAAATATTCACGCCATAACAATAAACATCAACACCATTTTTCGGCGTAATTAAAGTCGCCGGAATTGATACCCCATTTCGCCAATCATTCACCGCGCCTTGTTTTCCAGCACCAGTTACCAAGAAAATCACCTCTCTTGCATTACTTAAACGCTGTTGACTTAGGGTAATTCTATTAGCAGGCGGTTTGGGGGCATTAAATACCGGCACGGCGTCAGCTGAATTATCGACAAGCTGGCCTGGAAACAAGCTTGCAGTGTGTCCATCTTCCCCCAATCCCAACAAAACCAAGTCAAAAATCGGCACACCAGCAAGTGTATTCGCATAAGCTTTTGCGCCTTCGACATTACCAAGCTCAGCAGGAATATCATGAATTTGATAGGCTGGAATAGCCACATGATCTAACCAAGTAGTTCTAGCCATTAAACTATTACGTTCAACGTCATTCACTGGCAAGCAACGATCATCATTATGAAATACATGCCATTTAGCCCAATCTGCCTGAGCATCTTTTAACAAAGCATAAACGTTTTTAGGAGTTGATCCGCCAGCTAAAACAATAGAAAAAGAACCCTGCTCATCAATGGCTTGTTTGGCGGCGGCAAGGATGCGATTCAAAGTAGCATGGTTAATTTCATCTTGTGTTTGAAAAGTGTGCCAACGGCTGATTTGCTTTGTATTTTCTTGGTTTCTATTTTGCATCATGCAAAGCCTTCAAGTTATAATTGTGGGGTTTATTCTAGTAATAAATCTTATTCCGTCATCTTACCCAAAAGGACGATGGCATTCCACATCCTCATCAAGGAAAAAATAATGAAAATTGCAATGATTGGTTTAGGCAAAATGGGTGGCAACATGACCACTCGTCTTTTACGAAGCGGAATTGAAGTCGTGGGTTATGACAGAAGCGTGGAAGTAGTAACAAGCCTAGTTAAAAACGAAGGTATGACAGCAGCAACTAGCGTACCTGATGCTGTTTCAAAACTTGGTGGCAATGATGAAAAACGTATCATTTGGCTCATGCTTCCAAGCGGAGCACCCACCGAAATCCAAATTCAAGATCTTGCACCTATGCTTTCAAAAGGCGATATCATTATTGATGGTGGCAACTCAAATTATAAAGACAGTCAACGCCGTGGCGCATGGCTCGCAGAGCGAGGTATCGGCTTCATGGACGCAGGCACTTCAGGCGGCATTTGGGGCTTGGAAAATGGCTATTGTTTAATGGTCGGCGCAAATGCTGATGTAGCAAAAACGATGGAGCCTATCTTAATCGCGCTTGCACCATCTAAAGATAAAGGTTGGGCACATGTTGGCCCTATTGGTGCTGGTCACTTCACCAAAATGATTCATAACGGAATCGAATACGGCATGATGCAAGCAATGGCTGAAGGTTTAGATTTAATTAAAGGTAAAGAAGAATTCAAATTAGATTTGGCACAAATTACTGAATTATGGCGTCATGGCTCAGTTGTAAGAAGCTGGCTATTAGATTTAACTGCAGATGCCTTAAAAGAAGATCAAGATTTAACTGCAGTTGCGCCCTATGTTGCAGATTCCGGCGAGGGTCGCTGGACTGTGATGGAATCAGTTGAGCAAGGTGTTGCCGCTCCAGTCTTGACGCTTGCATTACAAGCGCGCTTCAGAAGCCAAGATGCTACTGGCTATAGCTATAAATTGTTATCAATGATGCGCAATGGCTTTGGTGGCCACTTCGTTAAATCTGTTGGGGATTAATTAAAACATTAATCGTTTTTCCACATCAAAAAATTTCAGGAAGTTTAAAGTAATGAGCAAAAAAATTGATCCTTGCACCCTGGTTTTATTCGGCGCTAGTGGTAACTTAGCCCGTATTAAATTGATTCCAGGCTTATTTCACCTAGACGAAGCAGGTAGACTCGATGATGACATGAAAATTTTGTCTGTTGGTCGTGGCGAAGTTTCTGAAGAAGCTTGGCGTGCGGATATCAAAGGAATGTTGGACGCAAAATTTAAAAATGGTTACGATCAGAAAGTGTTTGAGCGTTTTATCAAGCGCAATCATTACCATGCAAATCCACCAACAGATCCTAATGCATTTGAAAAAATGAAAGATCGTTTGAGCGATGAGAAATCTTTCCCTCAAAACCTTGCTTATTTCTTATCGATTCGCCCAACTGATTTTGCAACCGTAGTAGCGCAACTCTCAGGCGTTGGCTTGCTGGATGAAAGTAAATATTGGCGACGTGTCCTCATTGAAAAACCTTTTGGGACTGATTTAGCCAGCGCACAAGCATTACAGGCCGAGTTAACCAAGCATCTTAAAGAAAGTCAGATATACCGTATCGATCACTACCTAGGTAAGTCTGCCATTCAAAACATTATGCTAACGCGCTTTACTAATGCTATTTTTGAGCCACTATGGAATAACGAACATATTGACCACATTCAAATTACCAATAACGAAACATTAGGCGTAGGCGAAAGAACTACGTTCTATGATGCAACTGGCGCGCTTCGAGACATGTTCCAAAGTCACCTATTGCAAACATTGGCTTTGGTTGCAATGGAAAAACCTAAGGATTTAAATCCTGAAAGCATACGTGCTGAAAAAATTAAATTACTGCAATCCATACGCCCAATTGACGTTAAAAACTTGAATAAGCAAGCTTTCCGCGCCCAATATTCAGCTGGTCGCGTACAAGCTGGCGATGGTCATGCAGAAAAAGTACCTGGCTACTTGGAAGAGTTGAATCGTGACGGCGTAGATTCAAGCAACACCGAAACTTATGCAGCAGTTAAGCTTTTCATCGACAACCCTCGCTGGAAAGGCGTGCCTTTCTATGTACGCACTGCTAAGCGTCTTCACGAGGGCAATACAGCGATTGCAATTCGCTTTAAAAAATCACCAATGCAACTAAATGATGATCAACATCAAAACTGGTTAATCATCAACATTCAACCACGTGAATGTGTGAAATTTGAAGTCGAATCAAAAATCCCGGGGTTGGATATCGCAACACGTACATTAAGTGTTGACGCGCCTCAGCGCCAAGCAGGCGATGAGTCAATTGATTCATACGAAACTCTGATGTTGAATTTAATGGAAGGTGATCCTTCACAATATCTACACATTAATGAAGTTGAAGCGCAATGGCGCTTAGTTGACCCGATTGTCAAAACTTGGGCAAATGATAAAACACCATTACATCAATACCCTGCTGGAGATCGCGATCCAAAAGAGTCTAGCGTAATCTTTGAAGCGGAAGATCAATTCTGGCGCTATAGCATTGAATTAGGTGGCGACAAACACTAAGCCTGATACGCTTAGAATTTCGCCTAAAAAACATTAAATTGCCTACGTGATTTTTGTCAGTAAAATGGCATAATGCGTGGGCATTTTAATTTTATTAAATTTGATTTCTTTAATTTGAATAGTTGAGTAAAAGATGAGCATAAAATCGGATAAATGGATACGTCGCATGGCTGAGCAACATGGAATGATTGAGCCATTTGAGCCTAAGCAAGTCAAAACTAATGCTGCTGGCGAACGTCTTGTTTCTTATGGCACTTCTAGCTACGGTTACGACATCCGTTGCTCAAAAGAATTTAAGCTTTTTACCAATCTCAATAGCACAATCGTTGATCCAAAGAACTTCGATCCAAACTCGTTTGTGGAAGTTAATGCGGATTACTGCATTATTCCTCCAAACTCCTTTGCTTTGGCGCGCACGGTTGAATATTTCCGTATTCCACGTAATGTTCTAACTGTTTGTCTAGGCAAATCAACTTATGCTCGTTGCGGCATTATCGTTAACGTCACACCTTTCGAGCCAGAGTGGGAAGGTTATGTAACGCTAGAATTTAGTAACACCACTCCGCTTCCAGCAAAAATTTATGCTAATGAAGGCTGTGCGCAAGTACTTTTCTTTGAAGCGGACGAAGATGACATTTGTGAAACAAGTTACAAAGACCGTGGCGGTAAGTATCAAGGCCAAGTCGGCGTGACATTGCCTAAAATCTAGGCATCAGAATAAGGTTACTCAATGAAATTCAGATTTCCAATTGTTATCATCGACGAAGATTTTCGCTCTGAAAACTCATCGGGTCTTGGTATTCGAGTGCTTGCAAAAGCGATTGAAGAAGAAGGCTTTGAAGTATTGGGCGTCACCAGCTACGGTGACCTCACTTCATTTGCACAACAACAAAGTCGTGCATCAGCCTTTATTTTATCGATTGACGATGAAGAAATTGTAGAAGAAAAACCGGAAGCCATTGAGCAACTTCGTACTTTTGTAAACGAAATTCGTTATCGCAACGAAGAAATTCCTATTTTCTTGCATGGTGAAACACGGACTTCACGTCACATTCCAAATGATGTTTTGCGTGAATTACACGGTTTCATCCATATGAATGAAGACACGCCGGAGTTTGTGGCACGCTTAATCATTCGTGAGGCAAAAGCTTACTTAGACAGCCTCCCACCACCATTCTTTAAAGCATTGACGCACTATGCAGCTGATGGCTCTTACTCATGGCATTGTCCAGGTCATTCAGGTGGGGTAGCCTTCTTAAAGTCACCTGTTGGTCAAATGTTTCACCAATTCTTTGGTGAAAATATGCTTCGCGCTGACGTTTGCAATGCCGTCGATGAACTTGGTCAACTACTTGACCATACTGGCCCTGTCGCTGCTTCAGAGAGAAACGCAGCACGCATTTACAATTGTGATCATTTATATTTCGTAACCAATGGCACATCAACGTCAAACAAGATTGTTTGGAACTCAACAGTCGCACCAGGCGATATTGTTGTTGTCGATCGTAATTGTCATAAATCCGTGTTGCATTCAATCATCATGACTGGTGCTATTCCAGTGTTTTTGATGCCAACACGCAATCATTTCGGCATTATCGGCCCGATTCCGAAAGCGGAGTTCGAATGGGAAAACATTAAGAAAAAGATCGAGGCGAATCCTTTCGCAACTGATAAAAACGCAAAACCACGCGTACTCACGATTACCCAATCAACTTATGACGGTGTGCTTTACAACGTTGAAGAAATCAAAGAAATGCTGGATGGCAAGATTGATACACTTCATTTCGATGAAGCTTGGCTTCCACATGCAACATTCCATGATTTCTATGGCGACTACCATGCGATAGGTGCTGATCGTCCACGTTGTAAAGAGTCGATGATATTTTCAACGCAATCCACCCATAAGCTACTTGCTGGATTGAGCCAAGCCTCACAGATTTTGGTCGAAGATGCAGAAAACATTCAATTAGACCGCGATGTGTTTAATGAAGCGTACTTAATGCACACATCAACAAGCCCTCAGTATTCAATTATTGCAAGCTGTGACGTTGCTGCAGCTATGATGGAAGCACCTGGCGGCACAGTGCTTGTCGAAGAATCAATTATGGAAGCACTCGATTTCCGTCGTGCAATGCGCAAGGTGGACGAAGAATGGGGAGCTGATTGGTGGTTTAAAGTTTGGGGACCTAACGACCTATCTGAAGAAGGAATTGAAGAGCGCGAAGCTTGGATGTTAAAAGCAAATGAACGCTGGCATGGATTCGGTAATTTAGCCGAAGGCTTCAACATGTTAGATCCAATTAAAGCGACGATTATTACCCCAGGTTTAGACGTTGACGGTGACTTCTCTGATGAGTTCGGTATTCCAGCAGCGATTGTTACCAAATACCTTTCAGAGCATGGCGTCATTGTTGAAAAAACAGGCCTTTACTCATTTTTCATCATGTTTACCATTGGCATTACCAAAGGTCGCTGGAACACGATGGTAGCTGCACTTCAGCAGTTCAAAGATGATTACGATAAGAACCAGCCACTTTGGAAGGTACTTCCAGAGTTTGCAGTTAAATATCCACGTTACGAGATGACTGGATTAAAAGACTTATGTACTCAAATTCATGAAATTTACAAAATGAATGACGTTGCTCGCTTAACGACAGAAATGTATCTATCCAACATGGTTCCAGCTATGAAACCGACTGATGCGTTTGCAAAAATGGCGCACCGCGAAATTGATCGTGTATTAATTGATGAGCTTGAAGGACGTATCACTGCGGTATTGCTCACACCTTACCCACCTGGTATTCCTTTATTAATTCCTGGCGAACAGTTCAATGCGATTATCGTAAACTACTTGAAGTTTGCAAGAGAGTTTAATGAACGCTTCCCTGGTTTTGAAACCGATGTTCATGGTTTAGTAAAACAAGTAGTTGATGGCAAAGCCATGTACTACGTGGATTGCGTTGCTGAGTAAATTGGCAATCATCAAGTAATAAAAAAGGCGCTTAACGCGCCTTTTTTATTACTTGATGGTATTATTTTCGCTGATATGTAATGTACCTAAATCCTAAACCATCAGAAGAGGTATAAGCCTCAGCCTCCCCTGCAATCCATTCAGACAGATTAAATTCAGGAAAAAAAGCATCACCCTCATACTCAGCATTAATTTCAGTCACATAAAGCTTATTAGCTAGCTTCAAGCCATCTTTATAAAGTTCTGCGCCACCGATTAAGAATACTTCTTCATCGTCACCACAAGCCGCAATTGCATCCTCAAGACTATTAACAACGATTGCACCTTCAACTTTGTATGCTTGATTTCTCGTCACAATGACAGTCGTTCTGCCCGGCAATAATCGACCTAGAGAATCATAGGTTTTACGACCCATGATAATGTGATGACCTGTTGTTAAGGCACGAAAACGCTTAAGATCTTCAGGCAAATGCCAAGGTAAGGTATTGTTAACACCAATCACACGATTTTTCGCTGTAGCGACAATCAAAGACAAGCATGCCATATTAAACAGCGACTATGCCTTTAATTACAGGATGAGGATCATAGCCTTCCAATGTAAAATCTTCGAATTTAAAATCAAAAATATCTTTTACGTTTGGATTGATATGCATGGTTGGCAATGCACGTAGATCTCGTGTGAGCTGTTCATTTACTTGTTCAAAATGGTTGCTATAGATGTGGGCATCACCCAATGTGTGCACGAAGTCACCCAATTTCAGTCCACACACCTGGGCCACCATCATGGTAAGCAATGCGTAAGAAGCAATATTAAATGGCACACCTAAGAATATATCGGCACTGCGCTGATAAAGCTGACAACTCAATTTTCCATCAGCCACATAAAACTGAAAGAAAGCATGACAAGGCGGCAATTTCATTTGATCGACATCCGCAACGTTCCAAGCAGAAACAATCAAGCGACGAGAATCAGGATTGCTCTTGATCATATTCACCACCTGAGTGATTTGATCAATATGCGTTCCGTCTGGCTTAGGCCAGTTGCGCCATTGGTAACCATAAACAGGCCCTAAATTACCGTTCTCATCCGCCCACTCATCCCAAATGCGCACACCATTTTCTTTAAGATATGCAATGTTGGTACTGCCTTGCAAAAACCAAAGCAACTCATGAATAATTGATTTTAAATGGACTTTTTTTGTGGTGACTAAAGGGAAACCTGCATTCAAATCAAAACGCATTTGATAGCCAAACACAGAAATTGTACCTGTGCCTGTGCGATCTTCTTTTTTGTTGCCATGTGTTAACACGTGGCGCATTAAATCTTGATATTGTTTCATGCTATCTCCGCATACAATGCATTAAGTATTAGCAACCAGGTAAGCTTTAATGGCAGTCACGTCGGCATCCATCACTTCAAAACGTTGAGGCAACTTTTCTATACCTTCTAATGGTGCTGGGCGCTCTGGTAAATAGCCTAAAGCCTCCACAATGGAGTCTTCAAACTTCGCTGGCAAAGCAGTCTCTAAAACCAGCATAGGCGTATTGACATCCCTTTTCTCAAGTGCAACTTTTAAGCCATCTGCGGTATGCGTATCAATGACTACGCCATACTCTTTTTGCGCGTGTTTGATTATTTGCATGCGGTTTGAATGATTACTATGACCAGACTCAAAACCATAGCTAGCAATCTTTTCAAATAAACTTGTTTTTTTAATATCAAAAGCGCCACCAGCATCAACAGACGCCCATAATTCACGCACTTTTTCAGAATCACGGCCGGTCAAATCAAAAACAAAACGCTCAAAATTCGATGCCTTACTAATATCCATCGATGGACTAGACGTGTGGTAGGTATTTGCAGATCCACGTGGACGATAGACGCCTGTTTTAAAAAACTCATCAAGCACGTCATTTTCATTCGTTGCAACAACAAGTTTATCAATAGGCAAACCCATCATGCGCGCAATATGACCTGCACATACGTTGCCGAAATTACCCGAAGGCACTGCAAAACTCGCCTTTTCAGAGTTATTCTTCGTCACCGCAAAATAACCCTTAAAGTAATAAACAACTTGCGCTGCAACCCTCGCCCAGTTGATTGAATTTACAGCACCAATTTTATTCTTCGCTTTAAAAGCGTGGTCATTAGATACCGCTTTAACGATATCTTGCGCATCATCAAATACGCCCTTAACGGCAATGTTGAAGATGTTCTTATCTTGCAAACTAAACATTTGCGCAGCCTGAAATCGACTCATTTTCTGATGCGGCGAAAGCATAAACACATTGACACCTTTTTTGCCGCGCATTGCGTACTCAGCAGCAGAACCTGTATCGCCGGATGTCGCACCAAGAATATTGGTCGTCTCACCTTTTTTAGCTAATACATATTCAAATAAATTGCCTAACAACTGCATCGCCATATCTTTAAATGCCAAAGTTGGACCATTTGAGAGTGATAGCAAATACAAGTTATTTTCTAGTTTGAGTGTTGGCGTAATATCTTCAGCATTTTGACCTGTACGCGTATAGCAATAAACTTCTGCACGATAAGTTTTATCAACAATATCGCGTAAGTCTTTTGAAGGAATATCTTGTTCATCAATTAAGCGACTTAGAATCGTGAACGCTAAATCACGGTAATTCATGTCACGCATCACGCTCAAATCAGCATCACTAAATTGTGGATAGCTTTCTGGGAGATACAAGCCTCCATCTGGCGCTAAACCACCTAGCAAGATTTCACTAAAGCTTAAAGCTGGCGACTGCCCACGTGTGCTGATGTATTTCATTTATTTAATTCTTCCATACGCAATTTCACTACAGCGCCTTCAATTGCTGGCAAAGCCTCAATTGCAGTAATCGCAGCATTCATATTTTTTTCTACGGTTACGTGAGTCAAAATCACAATATCCGCTTCCGTCTCATTGTCTTGTGGCTCTTTTTGCATCATTGCATCGATGGAAATTTGTCTATCGCCCAGAATTTTTGTCACTTCAGCTAATACGCCAGGTTTATCCATAGCTCGCATACGCAAGTAATAGGCACTATGAATTTGATCAATCGCCAAAATAGGTAATTCAGAAGGACTTTCGTGATGACCCAAATAAGGCACACGTTGTGCTATGGAAGCATTTTGCATACGCGCAACATCGACCAAGTCAGCAATCACTGCATTACCAGTTGGTTCTGCGCCCGCTCCGGCTCCGTAATATAGCGTGGGGCCCACTGCATCTCCTTTAACAACCACTGCATTCATGGCACCATCCACATTAGCAATTAAACGCTTTTCAGGAATTAAAGTTGGGTGAACTCGCAACTCAATGCCTTCGGCACTTCGCTTGGTGATGCCCAGCAACTTAACTCGATAACCAAGCTCTTGCGCATAACGGATATCTTTACTGGTTAATTTGGTAATACCTTCGGTATACACTTTGTCGAATTGCATAGGAATGCCAAAACCTATAGCTGCCATAATCATCAACTTGTGCGCTGCATCAATACCCTCCACATCAAATGTAGGGTCAGCTTCGGCATATCCCAAACGCTGAGCTTCAACCAGCACATCTGAAAATGCCAATCCTTTATCTCGCATTTCAGTCAAAATAAAATTAGTAGTGCCATTGATAATGCCAGCTATCCATTCAATTTTGTTTGCAACTAATCCTTCTCGCAAAGCTTTAATAATGGGAATACCGCCTGCGACGGCTGCTTCATAAGCAACGATCACGCCCTTGGCCTTTGCTGCTGCAAAAATTTCATTGCCATGCACAGCAATCAGCGCTTTATTGGCTGTCACAACATGCTTGCCATGTTCAATCGCTTTTAAAATCAAATCTTTAGCCAATGTGTACCCGCCGATTAACTCAACCACGACATCCACATTAGGGTCTAAGACCACAGAAAAAACATCATCCGTTACTTCAACTTTCCCGCCTGTCAGTGCTTTAGCACGGGCTACATCACGGTCAGCCACTTTAATGATTTCAATACCACGGCCTGCACGACTAGCAATCTCTTGCTGATTTCGCGTTAGCACTGTGTAAGTGCCGCCACCTACAGTACCAATACCTAGCAAACCTACTTTTAATGACTTCATACTAATGATTACTTTCGTTAAGAATTAATACAATTCAGCTTATTTTTTTCCGTGACGTTTACGATACTGCTCTAAGAAGCGCGCAATACGAGTAATAGCTTCTGTTAAGTCATCCACATTTGGTAAAAATACAACACGGAAATGATCGGGTGTTTTCCAGTTGAAGCCGCTACCTTGAACGAGCAAAACCTTCTCTTCTAACAATAAATCCAAAATAAATTGTTGATCATCCTCAATCGGATACATATCCGGATCAAGTTTAGGAAACAAATACATAGCAGCAGCAGGCTTGTAACAAGTCACACCTGGAATCGCTGTCAGCATGTCGTAAGCTAGATCACGTTGTTTACATAAGCGACCACTTGGCGCCACAAGATCGTTAATGCTTTGATAGCCTCCTAAAGCTGTTTGAATGCCTAACTGACCTGGAACGTTTGCGCACAAGCGCATAGAAGCCAACATATTCAGGCCTTCAATATAATCCTTAGCATGTCTTTTTTCGCCGGACACAATCAACCATCCTGAACGATAACCGCAAGTGCGATAGTTTTTAGACAAGCCATTAAAAGTGACGAACAGCACATCATCTGCCAATGAAGCAATCGATGTATGCGTATTGCCATCAAATAACACTTTGTCGTAAATCTCATCTGCAAAAATCACCAACTTATGGTGACGCGCAATTTCAATAATCCCTTGTAAAATCTCATCCGGATACAAAGCACCCGTTGGATTGTTAGGGTTGATAATGACAATACCGCGGGTATTTGCAGTAATTTTTGATTCAATATCTTTTAAATCTGGGAGCCAACCCGATGCTTCATCACAAATATAATGACGTGGAGTTCCACCAGCCAAATTCACAGCAGCAGTCCACAACGGATAATCAGGCGCAGGAACTAATACTTGATCACCGTTATTAAGCAAACCTTGCATCGCCATAACAATTAGCTCAGAAACGCCATTACCAATAATGATGTCGTCAATAGTGACCCCTGCAATATTTTTTTGCTGGGTGTAATGCATAATGGCTTTGCGTGCAGCAAACAAACCTTTAGAGTCGGTATAACCAGAGGCTTGATCTAAGTTATGAATGACATCCTGAAGGATTTCCTCAGGTGCTTCAAAACCAAATGGCGCAGGGTTTCCAATATTAAGCTTGATGATACGATGACCATCTTCTTCCATTTGTTTCGCTCGCGCCAATACAGGACCGCGAATGTCGTAACAAACGTTATTAAGCTTAGAAGATTTGAGTAAAGGTTGCACGGCAAAAACCTAGCATTAAAAATGTGTTATCTTACCCTGCCGAAGCTATATCAGGCAATGAAACTAGCAATATGAACACGACTAATTTAAGTCAAAATCGAGATGAGAATTTTAGATGAAGTTACATTTAACCCAAGCCGCAGGCAATCAACTGATTACTGGCTACAGTTTGACATCGATTTCGGTCAATCACCGCAGATTTGAACAAAGCATTATTGTGCTCCCTAACGAGGTGATAACTGACTGGAAAGTCGGCGAATTTGATGCACTAACCACAGAAAACTTTGAAGGTTTATTGACAATAAAACCAGAAGTGGTTTTACTTGGAACGGGCATCCAACACAGATTCATTCACCCTAAACTCATCGCATCACTTACACAGGCCCACATCCCTGTCGAATGCATGACAACGGATGCAGCTTGCAGAACTTATAACATCCTAATGGCGGAAGGTCGTCAAGTTGCAGCGGCCTTAATTCTCTAATGCATCCTAGAAATAAACACCAAGGTCGTTATGACCTCATCCAACTTCAACTGGTAACCCCATCACTTAGCAAGTTTGTAAAATCAAATCCTAACAATGAACTAACCATTGATTTTTCAAACCCTAATGCAGTCAAAACACTCAATAAAGCACTCTTAAAATCACATTACCAAATCAAAGAATGGGATATCCCTTTACAATTTCTTTGCCCACCAATTCCTGGACGCGCAGACTATATTCACCACCTCGCTGATTTATTACTGCCTGGCAATAACAAAGAAATTAGAGGCTTAGACATAGGGGTTGGCGCTAACATGATTTATCCACTGATTGGCGTTCGTGAATACAATTGGCAATTTGTAGGTGTGGATATTGATGAAACAGCACTTAAAAATGCTCAAAAAATCTTAGCAAATAACGAATTAAGCACATCAATTTCTTTAAGGCTGCAATCGGATAGCAACAATATTTTCAAAGGAATAATAAGAAAGGATGATACTTTTGATTTCACGATGTGCAACCCACCTTTCCATGCATCACTAGAAGAAGCACAAGTTGGTAGCCAAAGAAAATTAAACAATCTAGCAAAAAAAACCAATCAACCCTTACCCAAAAATAAAAATCTCAAACTTAATTTTGGTGGTCAAGCTGCGGAGCTATATTGCGAAGGTGGTGAACTAGGATTTATTAAACGGATGATTGAAGAAAGTATCGAATTCAAAAATCATTGCAGATGGTTTACAACACTCGTTTCCAAAACCAGTCATTTGCCAAGCATTTACAATGCACTAAAAAATATCAACGCAAAACAAATAAGAACTGTTGAAATGGCCCAAGGCCAAAAACTTAGCCGATTTGTAGCTTGGTCGTTTAAATAATAAAAAAGGCCGCGAATAGCGGCCTTTTTTATCTATTCCGATCTAAAAACTATAGATTTTTAGTAGATAAAGTTAATGAAGCATTCGTACCACCAAAACCAAAGCTATTTGAAAGCGCAGTTTCGATTTTTACGTTATCAATACGCTTACGCACAATATTCATACCTTCGGCAGCAGGATCTAAATTTTCAATATTCGCTGAAGCTGCAATAAAGTTATTTTCCATCATAATCAAGGTGTAAATAGCTTCATTCACGCCTGCCGCACCTAGGGCATGACCTGATAGAGATTTTGTAGAAGCAATTGCTGTATCACTATTGCCAAAAACGGCACGAATTGCTTCCAGCTCCTTAGTATCACCCACTGGCGTACTTGTACCATGAGTATTGATGTAATCAACCTTATCAACGCCCTCAATCGCTAACTTCATGCAACGTTCAGCACCTTCACCACTTGGCGCAACCATGTCATAACCATCAGAAGTGGCGCCATAACCTACAACCTCTGCATAGATTTTTGCACCACGTGCTTTGGCATGCTCATACTCTTCCAAGACTAGAATGCCGCCACCACCTGAAATCACAAATCCATCACGGTCTGCATCATAAGTACGTGAAGCTTTTTCTGGCGTTTCGTTATATTTACTTGAAAGTGCTCCCATCGCATCAAACAAGAAAGACATCGTCCAATGCTCTTCTTCACCGCCGCCTGCAAACACAATATCTTGTTTACCTAATTGAATTTGCTCAACGCCTGCACCAATACAGTGAGCGCTGGTTGAACAGGCTGAACTGATACCATAGTTCACGCCTTTAATTTTTGCACCAGTTGCCAAACAAGCAGCAATGCCGCTAGACATGGTTTTAGTCACCATATAAGGGCCAACACGCCGAATGCCTTTTTCGGCTAAAGTGTCAGTTGCTTCCAACATGCTTTCTGTTGAAGTACCACCAGCGCCAACAATCAAGCCAGTACGTACATTTGAAACAAGTTCTTCAGGTAGTTTTGAATCAGCAATCGCCTCTTGCATCGCAAGCCAAGTATAGGCATGACCTTTTGCCATAAATCTTAATAGCTTACGGTCAATTAAAGCTTCTATATCAAGGTTTTTGATAGATCCAGCAACATGAGAACGCAAACCACGATCTGCATACTCTTGTTGAAAAGTGATGCCTGAACGACCTTCATAAAGACTATCTTTAACTTCAGCCTTATTGTTACCAAGGCTAGAAACAATCCCCAAGCCAGTGACGACGACACGACGCATAATACTGATCTCCCGAACTACTTTTTAATGAAGTACTGTTCTTTTTAGAAATTATCTGTACTTGTAAACAAACCAACACGTAAATCATTAGCCACATAAATTTCTCGGCCGTCTAACTCCATACGTGCATCAGCAATACCCATCACCAATTTACGCATGATCACACGTTTTAAATCAATGTAGTAAGTCACTTTTTTACCTGCAGGTAAAACTTGACCACTAAATTTAACTTCTCCGGCGCCAAGCGCACGACCGCGGCCTGGGCCACCTTTCCAACCTAAGTAAAAGCCAACCAATTGCCACATCGCATCTAAACCTAAACAGCCTGGCATCACTGGATCACCTTGGAAATGGCACCCAAAAAACCACAAATCTGGCTTTACATCGAGTTCAGCTATAATCTGTCCTTGACCATATGCACCGCCATCTTCTGTAATCGACACAATGCGATCAAACATTAACATTGGCGGCAATGGCAACTGCGCATTACCCTCACCGAACATCTCACCACGACCACAAGCCAAGAGTTCTTCGTAGCTAAAACTATTCTTTTTTTGCATTCCATTAACCTAACATTTTTATAATTAGTGCTATTTTCGCTGGAAAAGCATTTAAGTGAAAGCCCTATCGGCATTTAAGCAAAAAATTAAGGGGTATACAGATCTGTTTACACGAATCAAAATTACCGTTACCATCAGAACCATGTTTTAATTTTTGTATTAATTCTTAAGCAATATCTTTTAACTACATTCTTAACGGGACAAGTCCATGAGTGACCATCAACTAGCCGATTGGCGCAATCACGCACAAACACTGGAAACAGCAATTAATAAAGTGGTTGTAGGCCAAGAATCACCTATTCGCCTGATTACTACAGCAATTTTTTCACGTGGTCACGTGTTGCTAGAGGGTGATGTTGGTGTCGGGAAAACAACTTTACTTCGTGCTTTTACACGTTGTATTGGTGGTGGTTACCAACGTATCGAAGGTACGATTGACTTAATGCCCAATGATTTGGTTTATCACACTTACCTTGGTGAAGACGGCAAGCCTCACGTTAGTCCAGGTCCTTTATTAATGTCAGGTGAAAATCTTTCTGTTTTTTTCTTTAACGAAATTAACCGAGCACGTCCACAAGTTCACTCCTTACTTTTACGTGTCATGGCAGAACGTACTCTTTCCGCTTTTAATAAAGAGCATCATTTCCCTCACATGTTGGTATTTGCCGACCGTAACCAAGTAGAAAAAGAAGAAACTTTTGAAATCCCATCTGCGGCACGTGACCGTTTCATGATGGAAATTCCAATTGTCGTGCCTGATGATGATGCCATCATGGAATCTTTAGCCTTTGATACTAAATTCCATAACGTAGATGCCTTAGTTGAAACATTGCCTGAAAACGTTTTACAGTTTGACAAGTTAAACGCATTTTCAAATGTAATTCAATCAAGCGTTGAAGCCAGCCCAACGCTACGTCATTACGCATTAAATCTGTGGCGCGCAACTAAAACACCTACTGCCTACGGGGTTAAAGTAAGTGGTGTAGACATGAATCGTCTTGTGCTATCAGGCGCAAGCCCTCGTGGCATGAGTATGATGCTACGTGCTGCCCGTGTGAATGCATGGTTGAATAACCGTGAATCTGTTTTACCAGAAGATATACATGCTGTATTTCACTCTACTGTAGCTCACCGTTTAGTGTTTAGCCCTGTATATGAAATGCGCCGCACTGAAATCGCTCGCGAATTACTTACTGGCATTGTGAATGCAGTTGCAGCACCTTAATTTTTAATATTCGCAATCAAACATGCATAACGATATCAAAGAATTTAGCTACCACATTAGTTGGCGCTCTCGCGGACGTCACAATGGCAGCCATTCAAGCACTCAGCGTGGGATGGGGATGGAGTTCCGAGGTCATACAACTCTACTTTCTTATCCCGATCCGCGCCGCATTGATATTCGTCAAACTATTCGTGATCCACTAGAACAGGTTTATGTACGTATTTTTAATCAAAAAAGCGCAACGCCTGTTTTCGTATTAGCAGATTTATCTGGTTCTATGGGCTTTGGCAAACAAAGTAAAATTGAACTATCTAGCCAAATTTCAAATTCAATTGCCATGTCAGCCACACACCATGGTGATTCATTTGGCTTCATAGGTTTTGATGATGTGGTTCGTGAAGACTGGCTTTGCACAAGCTCTTTTAGACCTCACCAAGCACTCGAATTAACTAAAAAGCTAAGCAAATTTATTCCGGACTCTGTTGGTAGTCATGGCTTACAAAATGCGAACCGTTATTTCCCAAGAGAACGTTCGCTCATTTTTCTGATTTCAGACTTCCACATACCGCTTAATGAACTCGAAGATGCATTGACTTTAATGATGCAACATCACGTTATCCCGATCGTCTTATGGAACTCATCTGAATACAAAAGCCTGCCCGAATTTGGAATTACCAGTATCACAGATAGCGAAACAGGTGAACAACGTACCTTATTTTTGCGTAAAGAATTACGTGCAAGCATTATTGAGAGTTTTGAAGCTCGTCGCTCCGCAATAGAAGCTTTATTGATGCGTTACGATATGCCGCCTTTTTTTGTAGAAGATACCTTTGATGCTGACGCATTAACCGAATATTTCCACCAATTTGTAGCTGCTTAACCATGGAATTGAATTTAACAATGATAAAAACCAAACACTTCTCATACAAATGGCTAAGCTTTTACTCGGTAAGCTTATTGGCAATTATTTTATCTTTGTGCAGCGTCTCATCAGCAAATGCAAACGATGAGCCATCCCCTGAAATACAAGCAAGCAAAATTAAGTTGTTCTTAACAAATCCAGAGCGTGATGTTGGTTACACCGTTGGTGACATTCTCACTAGAAAAATTCGATTAGAGGTAAAAAAACCTTATCGACTAATTACAACAACTCTCCCAATTGTGGGTTATGAACGTCGCTATAAAAATCAAGTGACAGGCATTGAAGTACGCAAAATAAATCATTCAGAAGAGTCAAATAAAAATGGCTACACTTATATAATCAATGTTGAATATCAAGTATTTACAACAGGCCCTACTGCAAAACCAGTAGCACTACCTGCTGAAGTTATTAAATTTCAAGGCGCTAAAAAAGACGATATTGTTCAATACACGATTCCAAGCTTTAGATTTAGAGTTTCCCCCTTGGCTGTTTTTGGTGCAGTCAAAATAGAATATGACATGAGTACTTTTAACCCACCATTACTGTTACAAAGTTACCCTGAAAAACAAAAACTTGTTGCATGTTTAATCATCTTGGCGATTAGTCTAATTGGCTTACTTTACATTTTAGGCTCACGCGCTTGGATGCCTTTAATGGGAAGACCTTTTGCAAATGCAGCACGTAGTCTAAAGAAATTAAAAGCAAATGAAGATGATGTTCGCAAAGGTATATCGCTTATTCATCAAGCACTTAATGCCACATCTAAAACAAGCGTATTCAACGATAGCATTCATCTTTTCTGCATAGAAAACAATAAATTCAACCCGCTAAAAGCCGAATTAAAACGGTTTTTTGAAATGTCACACGCTGTCTTTTTTGATACACAGCATCAATCAAGCAATCATGAAAAAAACATGCAATGGCTGCGTAGATTTTGTCGCCAATGCCGGGACTGTGAACGTGGTCTAGTGCCCAGTTTAAAATCAACCGAAGTATTGAAAAAGTAAGCAGTTAAGTTATGTTAAACCCGTCCTTTTATTTCAATACACCCTGGGTATTACTTTTACTACCATTGGCAATATTGCCTTTGTTACTAGCTCGCGCGCACAATCAACGCTACTCTTGGACAGCTCTATTACCCAAAGATCGTTTATCTGATTTGATCGGAATCGTATTAAAAGCACTCTCAGTGCTTGCTTTAGCATTTATTATTATTGGAATGGCTGGCCCACATAGTCAGCAACAACAAATTGATCGCATTGGTGTGGGAGCCCAAATCGCGCTGGTTCTAGACCGAAGCGCAAGTATGGACGACCCATTCTCAGGTGGTGATGCGACCAATGGAAAGGTAGGCGAAACAAAATCAGTCGCTGCTAGCCGCTTAATTACGCAATTCATTAATTCACGTCAAAACGATATGTTTGGCATGATTACTTTTAGTAATTCAGCAATGTACGTATTACCTCTCACTGAGAACAAAGTAGCTGTTCTTGCGGCGGTGCAGGCAACAGCGGGCAATGCGCTTTTTCAAACTAATATTGGTAGCGGACTAACTAGTGGAGCCGGCTTATTTGATAAAGTACCAGACTCTGGCTCGCGCGCTTTAATATTACTATCTGACGGCGCTGGTCGTATCGATGCTGATACCCAACAAAAAATTCGCGAATGGTTGGATCGATTACACATTGGTTTATATTGGATCGTATTACGCCAACCAGGTGGATTGAGTATTTTTGATACAACTTATGTACCACCTGAAGACTCTGCGCTTCCACCGCAAATTGAATTGAATGAGTTTTTTAAAACATTAAACTCACCATTCCATGCATATGAAGCTGATGATCCAAAATCACTCGCTGCGGCAATTGCTGATATCAACCAAAAAGAGAAAAAGCCTATCCGATATCATGAACAAATTGCAGGCAAAAACTTTACACATCTTTTTTATTTGCTAGCTGCTTTGATGGTTGGTTTTTTATTACTCGTCAAATATTTAGAAGTCAGAACCTGGGATTAAGAGTGAGATAAGTAATGATTAAAATGCTCAATACAAGAAAACTAACGTGGCTTTTTATAATTCTAGCCATTGCTAGTTCGGCCGGCGCCGCTTATGAAGTTCATAGAATCGTAGAAATTAAAGCATTTAATGATGCGATTTTGCATGCAAAGTCCCCCAAAACAGATATGCAAAGCTTTCAAGCTAAATATGCCACTGCATACTGGTTAGCTAAAAATGAACGCTATAAAGAGTCAACCTTGCTTTATACGCATTTACTAGAGAAAGCAAACGATAAGCAAAAAGCATCTATTCAACATAACCTTGGAAATATTTACTTTTTACGTGGCATAGCTATTAACGGCACTAACATGACAGTTGGTAAAGAGACTGAATATTTGTTTAGACAAGCTAAAAACTTATATCAACAATCACTCAAAATTGATAATAGCAACTGGGGTACTCGCCACAACCTGGATCGATTAATTATGCTGCTACCAGGCACACCAACTCCAGGTGTGGGGGAATCAGATTCGCCAGGCCTCATTATGGGCAATATTCCAGTTGGCTTACCTTAAATTGAACCATATCCAATGAAAAAACTGATTGCTTTTTTTAGAGGTCGTCGCGATGTTAGCTTGCTTGGTGCTGCTTTTTTGCTTCTCATTATTGCAGCGTTCAAGCCAACGATCCCCTTACCTCGCAATATCTACAGCTATATATTAGTCGTTGATATTTCACAAAGCATGAACGTTGAAGATGCTACTCTCAACGGAAAAAGTACAAGTCGAATTGCTTACACCCAAGCAATGCTTCATCAAGTCATTGCGAATATGCCTTGTGATACTCGAGTAAGTATCGGCCTTTTTGCTGGTGTAAGTATCGCAGCCTTATACAACCCAATAGAAGTTTGTAGTAACTATGCCGCCATTCAAGACACCATTGATCACCTGGACTGGAGAACTGCATGGTCAGGCAACAGTCGCTTACGCGATAGCATGCTGACCCTGGCAAGAGTATTGCGAGCATTTCCTGAGCCCGCGCAGGTAGTTTATTTCAGCGATGGAGAAGAAGCCCCTAAACTACATGCTTTCAATACTAAAGATTTAACTAATTTCCAAGGTGGTAATGGTTGGTTGTTTGTCGGCATTGGCAGCATAGAAGGCGCTCCAATTCCAAAATACGACGAGAAGAATCAGCTGATTGGTTATTGGTCAAATGACAGTTTTGCCATGCAACCAGGTATCGCGCAAATTTCAGAAGCCAACCTAGGAGTGCGTGATAATAATGTTGCCGGTGGAACTGGCGATCGTTTTATATCTAAACTACAAGAAGACTACCTCAAGGACTTATCTAAAGAAGTGAGTGGCGATTATGTACGTGGTGATAGCCTACAGAATATTTTAACTGCAATGAAACATCAAAAGCCTGCTCGTACCGATATCGCCCCGTATGGAATTCATTGGATACTAGCTAGCATTGCTGCTTTGTTGGTCCTTGTTACTTACCTTCCCAAAAATCCTTTACAGGCAATACGAAAGGCCATATCAGCTCAATTAACTTCAGGACGATTTAACATTCGTCGCAAAAATAATACTTAACACTAAGGATTATTTTTACGAATTGGCTCAGCTAACTGCAAGGTCAGAAATACTCGCCAACATCTAAAAACATTAACATCGACTCGGTCAGGCAGAATAATGATTGTTTGCACCAAGAAACAATCCGGCACTTTAAAATTAAGAATTATTACAAAGGGCAAAACTACAGTGCTCGGTATAACGCTTGCTAGATATTGATGGCCGACAACACTCCTCACCATCATTTTTGATCTTTATCTAAATAAACAGCACACCAAGATTCAGGAAAAATCAAAATTGCATCACGTGCTATATAAAAACCTGAGAAAAGCACCATCGATAAAATAGCAATCGCTTTTATCCATAAAGCAATCGGTTAAATTGAAACAATGCAACAAGCAATAAAATTCAACAGGCCTAATAAGTAAGCCAAGTAAAATGAGGGCTTTAAATCTAAAAGACTAGGCTTCACGTTATAATGATTATTTAGTTTTTTGGTTTTGAATAGTCCCCATCATGACACAAATACAAACTTTCTTGAGCACTCAAGGCGCTATATTCGAAGGCGACACCTTAATTCATTTTGGCAATCCAAATATTGAGAGACAAGCAACGGATAAAGACATCATCACAGCACTGTCGCACATGGGTATTTTAGAAATACGCGGTGAAGATGCAATAACATTTCTGCAAGGTCAATTAACCAACGATATTAAGCAACTCAATGGCACTAATAGCCAATATTCTGGTTACTGCAACCCTAAAGGCAGATTGCTTGCATTGTTCCATGCTTTCGCTCATCAAGATCATCTGCATTTACAGCTGCCTCTTTGCTTAATTGAAGCAATTTCAAAGCGCCTCAGAATGTATGTCATGCGCTCTAAAGTCACAATTGAAGACAAGTCGGATCAAATTATCAGCCTAGGAGTTGCAGGGCCTAACGCAGAATCAAAACTACAAGCATTATTCAAAGTAGTACCTAAAGCAGCACAGGAACTCATCACATTGGAGGATGCCACCCTGCTCCGCTTGCCAGGCGATTTTCCACGCTACCAAGTATTTACTCATCAGGTTAATTTAGAGCGAATTTGGCAGGCATTAAGCTCAGGCACTCAAAAAGTAGGTAAAGGTGTTTGGGATTACTTAGAGATACAAGCTGGCATTCCTGAAATCACAACAGCCACACAAGAAGCCTTTGTGCCTCAAATGGTAAACCTTGATGCACTTGACGGCATTAACTTCAAGAAAGGCTGCTATACGGGCCAGGAAATCGTAGCTCGGACACATTACCTTGGCAAAGTAAAACGACGAACCCAAATCGCCCACATTGATATAGAAGATCAGCCCATGAGTGGGGATATTGTTACCCTACAGAACACCGAAGAGGCTATTGGTCAAATTGTACGTAGTGCTGCAGCGCCGAATGGCGGTTTTGATGTATTAGTTGAAATGCGTCTAGAAAATTTTGAATCAAACAAAGATAGCATTAGCTGTAATGGCAGCCTATTAGCGTTTAAAACGCTACCCTACCCATTAAATTAACGCTTAGCAGCAGGCTCTAATGGCTTAACCGGTGGTTGAATCGACGGAGCAACAGGATTAGGTTTAGCAAGACTGTTCTCATCTATTAGCTGATAGAAAACCTCATCTTGCTTAACCATTCCTAATTCACTTCTAGCGCGCTCTTCAATGGCAGCGTAGCCTTGTTTAAGGTCGTGCACTTCAGCATCCATGCCGTCGTTACGAGACTTAAGCTTTTCGTTACTTTCTTTCTCTTGCTCGATTTGCTGACTTAAATTCCAAACCCAAAGCCAACTCCCTTTGCCAAGCCACAGTGGATACTGTAGCAAGGCTATTAATATGACAAAAATAAGAGTGAGAGCTTTCAATTAGGTATCAGCAATATTAAAACTTAACGTTTTAAATTATAAAAAGCACCCATGCCTGCATAACTTGTTGCATCACCTAACTCTTCTTCAATACGCAACAACTGGTTATACTTAGCAATACGCTCTGAACGTGACAATGAACCAGTCTTGATCTGAAGAGCGTTAGTTGCAACTGAAATATCGGCAATAGTGGTATCTTCAGTCTCACCAGATCTGTGTGAAATCACTGAAGTGTAACCAGCACGTTTTGCTGTCTCAATTGTTTGGAAAGTTTCGGTTAACGTACCAATTTGGTTTACTTTAATCAGCACAGAATTACCTACACCTTTAGCAATACCTTCACGCAATATTTTAGCGTTGGTCACGAATAAGTCATCACCCACTAGTTGGACATTTTTACCCATACGGTCAGTGAGCAATTTCCAACCTTCCCAGTCATGTTCACTCATACCATCTTCAATACTGATAATTGGATATTTATCCACCCAAGCACCTAAATAATCAACGAACTGCGCTGAAGTAAGCTCTAAACCTTCTGATTCTAAATGGTATTTACCATCTTTATAGAATTCTGAACTTGCGCAATCTAGACCCAACAGAACATCACGGCCAGGCTCATAGCCAGCAGCTGTAATTGCTTCAAGAATATATTGGATAGCTGACTCATTTGATGGCAAGTCTGGTGCAAAACCACCCTCATCACCTACTGTTGTAGCCAAGCCCTTTTTGTGAAGAATCTTATTCAAAGCATGAAACACTTCAGCTCCACAACGCAAAGCTTCACGGAAGGTTGGAAGGCCTGCTGGGATAATCATAAACTCTTGAATATCTACGCTGTTTGCAGCGTGAGCCCCACCGTTGATAATGTTCATCATTGGTGTTGGTAATTGCATTTGACCTGAACCACCAAGATAACGATAAAGTGGCAAACCTGACTCTTCAGCTGCAGCACGCGCACATGCCATAGAAACAGCCAAGATTGCATTTGCACCCAAACGGGCTTTATTGTCAGTCCCATCCAATTCAATTAATGTTTGGTCAATAAAACTTTGTTCTTCTGCATCTAGACCAATAATCGCTTCACAGATTTCAGTATTAATATTCTCAACCGCTTGCAATACACCTTTACCTAAGTAACGATCTTTATCGCCATCACGTAACTCAACCGCCTCTTTGGTACCCGTTGACGCTCCAGAAGGTACAGCCGCACGTCCAATAATGCCAGACTCAAGCAAAACGTCCGCTTCAACAGTTGGGTTGCCGCGTGAATCCATAATCTCGCGGGCGATAATATCTACAATTGCGCTCATGCTTTCTTCCTTGAAATAAATCTAATAATTAATTAAAGCGTTTGTTCAATAAAGCCGTGTTTTTTAGCAACTCGATCTAAATCCACTAAAGCTTCTAACAACTCTTTCATTCTTGGTAACGGCCAAGCGTTTGGACCATCAGATAAAGCTTTTGCTGGATCAGGATGTGTTTCCATAAACAAGCCAGCGATACCACTTGCTACCGCCGCACGAGCTAAAACAGGCACGTGTTCACGTTGTCCGCCGCTCTTATCACCCTGACCACCAGGTTGCTGCACAGAATGCGTGGCATCAAAAACAACTGGGCAATTTGTTTCACGCATAATCGCTAAACCACGCATATCTGAAATCAGTGTGTTATATCCAAAAGATGTGCCACGATCACAAACCATAATCGTATCTGCACCACCATTAGCCTCTTTAGCTTTTTGCACCACTTGCTTCATATCACCAGGCGCCAAGAATTGACCTTTTTTGATATTCACGGGTTTACCGCAAGTTGCGACTGCCGTAATAAAATCTGTTTGACGACATAGAAAAGCTGGTGTTTGTAATACATCAACAACCTCAGCAACATCTTTAACTTGTTCTTCAGTATGCACGTCAGTCAAGATTGGCACGCCGATTTGACGACGTACTTCATCCAAAATACGCAAACCTTCTTCCATACCAAAACCACGAAATGTTTTATTAGAACTTCGATTTGCTTTGTCGTAAGAAGATTTATAAATAAATGGAATGCCAACGCTTGAACAAATTTCTTTAAGCTGCCCAGCAGTATCAATCGCCATTTGCTCTGACTCAATGACACAAGGACCAGCGATTAGAAAAATTGGATGCTCAATACCAACATCGAATCCGCATAACTTCATTATTTAGCACCTTTGTATTTCAACGCAGCTTCAATATAAGACTTGAAGAGAGGATGGCCCGTACGAGGATTAGAGGTAAATTCAGGATGAAATTGGCAAGCTACAAACCAAGGATGTACGTTCTGCGGCAATTCAACCATTTCACACAAATCTTCAGTCGGCGTTCGTGCTGAAATAACCAATCCTGCTGCCTTTAACTGATCAACGTAATGATTATTGACTTCATAACGATGACGATGACGCTCATTCACTTCAGCGCCATAAATACTTGAGGCAAGCGTATTAGGTTCAATTGGACAGCGCTGCGCACCAAGACGCATCGTGCCACCTAAATCAGAAGTCTCATCCCGCACTTCAACCTTACCATCAGCCGTCTTCCACTCAGTAATTAAACCAACTAATGGATGTGAGCCGTCAGGATTAAATTCTGTACTGTTTGCGTCTTTTAAGTTAGCCACATGACGTGCAAACTCAATAACAGCCAACTGCATACCCAGGCAAATGCCAAGGTATGGCTTTTTATTCTCACGCGCAAACTGAATTGCTTTGATTTTTCCTTCAGTACCACGCTTACCAAAACCACCTGGCACCAAAATCGCATCCATTGGTTTTAACGCATCAGTGCCATCACGTTCAATATCTTCTGAATCCATATAATGGATACGCACTTTTGACTCTGTGTGAATGCCGGCGTGAATCAAGGCTTCCGTTAATGATTTATATGATTCCGTTAAATCAACGTATTTACCAACAAAGGCAATATTCACTTCTTGTTTAGGGTTTGCTAGAGCATCAACAATTTTGTTCCAACTAGACAAATCAGCTGTCTTTGGTGAGAGCTTCAATTTATTACAAACAATGTCGTCCAAATGCTGCTCATGCAAGAAGCCAGGAATTTGATAGATAGAACTAGCATCAATCGCAGAAATTACTGCCTCAGGGGCAACATTAGTGAACAAAGCGATCTTATGACGCTCATCTTCAGGAATCGCTCTGTCGGCACGACAAAGCAAGATGTCAGGCTGAATACCAATCTCACGCAATTCTTTTACGGAGTGTTGTGTTGGTTTAGTTTTAAGTTCGCCAGCTGTAGGTATCCAAGGCAACAAGGTCAAATGGATATAACACGTATTGTCGCGCCCTTCTTCAAAGCCCATTTGGCGAATTGCTTCCAGGAAAGGAAGAGATTCAATATCGCCGACTGTACCACCCACTTCAACGATTGCAACTTCAGCGCCTTCAGCGCCACGCTTCACATGATTTTTAATTTCATCGGTAATATGTGGAATAACTTGAACAGTTTTACCAAGATATTCGCCGCGACGTTCTTTCTTGATCACGGTTTCATAAATTTGACCAGCAGTGAAGTTATTGCGCTTGCCCATACGAGAGCTAATAAAACGCTCGTAATGACCTAAGTCCAAATCGGTTTCAGCGCCATCATCAGTCACAAACACCTCACCGTGCTGAAATGGACTCATAGTGCCTGGATCAACGTTAATGTAAGGATCAAGCTTAAGCATGGTTACTTTGATACCACGCGATTCGAGAATAGCGCCGAGCGACGCTGCTGCGATGCCCTTGCCTAATGAAGAAACGACGCCGCCAGTAACAAACACGAATTTGGTCATGAAAATACTTTTCTAGATATTGCAGACAAGAGCTAACTTGATCGTTATTTTACTGGAAACCGTGTGTTGTCACAAACCATGTTTTTAGCTTTATTATTCCAGGAATGATCTGAAAATATGGCAAATGCAACTCGAATAGGCAAAAAAAAATGGCGAGATATAATCTCGCCATAAAGTTGGTATTGTTAGATACCATTTGGAGGTAATACAAGGAGATAACTCATTCATGTAAATAAGCTAATGCTTCACATTTAAACATGAGTGTGTAACCAGAATATTTCACATTGTTATTAGTTTGTATCAGATTCAAAAAAAGAAAGCTTTTGTTCTCGCTTACGTTTTTTTAATTGCGCTTCAGCACTACTCGCTGAAGATCGGTCAGGATAGCCTTTAGAGGCCAAGATTCGAATAGGTGGGTTTGCACGTGTATATCTTGCACCCTTGCCTGATAAATGGGCTGCAAATCGAGATTCTAAATTATTAGTGATGCCCGCGTAATAAGCTCCGTTACGACATTCCAATAAATAAAGAAACCAAGGCATTAAAGTCGATCACAAAAGGAAAAGTACAAATTAAAACGGCTCGTTAAACGAGCCGTTTTAATTAAACGATATTGCTAAACACTAAAAGGAATTAAGCCTTTTGAATGTTTGATGCTTGTTTGCCCTTAGGGCCATCAGTTACATCAAAGCTA
>JACCDW010289738.1_pt1 | contig 58994 bp, 49 predicted proteins | sample 7449781 | NCBI WGS metagenome assembly JACCDW01 (sample SAMN15323449, study PRJNA562643) | freshwater metagenome | isolation source: river surface water | place: USA:Blue River Watershed | collected 2017-08-18
ACAACTTCGAAGACTCGATCCTCATTTCTGAGCGTGTCGTGGCCGAAGATCGTTACACCTCGATCCACATCGAGGAATTGGTGGTGATGGCGCGTGACACCAAATTGGGCGCGGAAGAAATCACCCGCGACATCCCCAACTTGGCCGAGCAGCAACTCAACCGCTTGGACGAGTCGGGCATCATCTTCGTGGGTGCTGAAGTGCAACCCGGCGATGTGCTGGTGGGCAAGGTCACACCCAAAGGTGAAACCACACTCACCCCCGAAGAAAAACTGCTGCGCGCCATCTTCGGTGAAAAAGCCTCTGACGTGAAAGACACCTCATTGCGTGTCGATCAAGGTTCACAAGGCACCGTCATTGACGTGCAGGTCTTCACCCGTGAAGGCATCGTGCGCGACAAGCGTGCCCAGCAAATCATTGACGACGAGTTGAAGCGTTTCCGCTTGGACTTGAACGACCAGCTGCGCATTGTGGAAGCCGACGCTTTCGACCGTATCCACAAATTGCTCTTGGGCAAAGTGGCCAACGGTGGACCGCAAAAACTGGCCAAAGGCAGCAAGATCGACAAAGACTACCTCGCTGGCGTGGAGAAGTTCCACTGGTTCGACATCCGTCCTGCCGACGAAGATGTGGCCTCACAACTGGAAAGCATCAAAAACGCCTTGGCGCAAACCCGTCACAGCTTTGATCTCGCCTTTGAAGAAAAGCGCAAGAAACTCACCCAGGGCGACGAGTTGCCTGCTGGTGTGTTGAAAATGGTCAAGGTGTACTTGGCAGTCAAACGCCGCTTGCAGCCTGGTGACAAGATGGCGGGTCGCCACGGTAACAAAGGTGTGGTCTCCAAGATCGTGCCTGTGGAAGACATGCCCTACATGGCCGATGGCACACCCGTGGACATCGTGCTCAACCCTCTGGGCGTGCCTTCGCGCATGAACGTGGGCCAGGTGCTCGAAGTGCACTTGGGCTGGGCGGCCAAAGGCATTGGCGAGCAGTTGGGCCATATGTTGCAAGAGGAAGCCAAGGCCGCTGAGATGCGCACCTTCTTGGAAACCCTCTACAACACCACCGGTCACAAAGAAGACCTGTCCAAATTGAGCGACAAAGACATCAAGGAAATGGCGCACAACCTGTCCTTGGGTGTGCCCTTTGCCACACCGGTGTTCGATGGTGCTTCCGAAGAAGACATCCGCACCATGTTGAAAGTGGCTTACCCCGATGACATCGTCAAAGCCAAAGGTCTGACACCTGCGCGCACACAAGCCAACTTGTTTGATGGCCGCACGGGTGATGCGTTCGACCGCCCCACCACGGTGGGCTACATGCACGTGTTGAAGTTGCACCACTTGGTCGACGACAAGATGCATGCACGTTCTACCGGACCTTACTCACTGGTCACGCAACAACCTCTGGGCGGTAAGGCCCAGTTTGGTGGTCAGCGTTTCGGCGAGATGGAGGTGTGGGCGCTGGAAGCCTATGGTGCTTCATACACCCTGCAGGAAATGCTCACCGTCAAGTCCGACGACGTGCAAGGCCGCACCAAGGTGTACGAGAGCATCGTCAAGGGCGAACACGCGATCGAAGCGGGCATGCCCGAATCGTTCAACGTGTTGGTCAAAGAAATTCGTTCATTGGGCATTGATATTGAGTTGGAGCGTTCATGAAATCATTACTCGACCTCTTTAAGCAGTTCACACCTGATGAGCATTTCGATGCCATCAAAATTGGCCTGGCTTCCCCTGAAAAAATCCGCTCATGGTCTTTTGGCGAAGTCAAAAAGCCTGAGACCATCAACTACCGCACCTTCAAACCTGAGCGCGACGGTTTGTTTTGCGCCAAGATTTTCGGACCCATCAAGGACTACGAATGCTTGTGTGGCAAATACAAACGCCTGAAGCACCGTGGCGTGATTTGCGAGAAGTGCGGTGTTGAAGTCACCCAAACCAAAGTGCGTCGCGAGCGCATGGGTCACATCGACCTGGCTGCACCTTGTGCCCACATCTGGTTCTTGAAATCCTTGCCCAGCCGTTTGGGCCTGGTGTTGGACATGACCTTGCGCGATATCGAACGCGTGCTGTACTTTGAAGCCTATGTCGTGACCGACCCCGGCATGACATCGCTCAAAAAGTACGCCATCATGACCGAGGACGACTATGAAGCCAAGCGCATCGAGCTGGGTGACGAGTTCCAAGCCAAGATGGGTGCTGAAGGTGTGCGCGACTTGCTCGAGAGCATGGAAATCGACATGGAGATTGAAAAACTCCGCAACGATTTGACCGGCTCTGAAATCAAGATCAAGAAAAACGCCAAGCGTTTGAAAGTGCTGGAAGCCTTCAAAAAATCGGGCATCAAGCCCGAGTGGATGGTGTTGTCGGTGTTGCCCGTGTTGCCACCCGATCTGCGCCCCTTGGTGCCGTTGGACGGTGGCCGTTTCGCCACCTCCGACTTGAACGACCTCTACCGTCGCGTGATCAACCGCAACAGCCGTTTGCGCCGTTTGCTGGAACTCAATGCGCCTGAAATCATTGCCCGCAATGAAAAGCGCATGTTGCAAGAAGCGGTGGACAGCTTGCTGGACAACGGTCGCCGTGGCAAAGCCATGACCGGTGCCAACAAGCGCGCCTTGAAGTCTTTGGCCGACATGATCAAAGGCAAGAGCGGTCGTTTCCGACAGAATTTGCTGGGCAAGCGTGTCGACTACTCTGGTCGTTCCGTCATCACCGTGGGCCCAACCTTGAAGCTGCACCAATGCGGTTTGCCCAAGCTCATGGCTTTGGAACTCTTCAAGCCTTTCATCTTCAGCAAACTGGAGTTGATGGGCATCGCCACCACCATCAAGGCGGCGAAAAAAGAAGTGGAAGCCGGCACACCCGTGGTGTGGGACATCTTGGAAGAGGTGATCAAAGAGCATCCCGTGTTGCTCAACCGCGCCCCTACCTTGCACCGCTTGGGCATCCAAGCCTTCGAACCCATTTTGATTGAAGGCAAAGCCATTCAGTTGCACCCCCTCGTCTGTTCCGCGTTCAACGCCGACTTCGACGGTGACCAAATGGCGGTTCACGTGCCTTTGTCGGTGGAAGCGCAAATGGAAGCCCGCACCTTGATGCTGGCCTCCAACAACGTGCTGTTCCCGGCCAACGGCGAGCCCTCCATCGTGCCGTCACAAGACGTGGTGCTGGGTCTGTACTACACCACCCGCGAACGCATCAACGGCAAAGGCGAAGGCTTGGTGTTTGCCGACATTGGTGAGGTGCAGCGCGCACTCGACGCCAATGTGGTGGAACTCACCGCCAAGATCACGGTGCGCATGACCGAATGGACCAAGGACAAAGTCACTGGCGAATTCAGTTCCAGCACATCGTTGGTGGAAACCACCGTCGGTCGCGCGTTGTTGTCTGAAATCCTGCCCAAAGGCTTGCCCTTCAGCAACTTGAACAAGGCGCTGAAGAAGAAAGAAATTTCCAAGCTGATCAACACCTCATTCCGTAAATGCGGATTGAAAGAGACCGTGGTGTTTGCCGACAAACTGTTGCAAAACGGTTTCCGCTTGGCCACCCGTGCGGGTATTTCCATCTGTATCGACGACATGTTGGTGCCCCAGGAAAAACACGCCATCATCGAGAGCGCAGAAAAAGAAGTCAAAGACATCGAACAGCAGTATGTGTCCGGTTTGGTGACTTCTGGCGAGCGTTACAACAAGGTGGTGGACATTTGGGGCAAAGCGGGTGACGCTGTGTCCAAAGTGATGATGGACCAACTCCGCAAAGAGAAAACCATCGACCGCCATGGCAAGGAAGTCGAGCAAGAGTCTTTCAACTCCATCTACATGATGGCCGACTCAGGTGCCCGTGGTTCCGCTGCCCAAATTCGCCAGTTGGCAGGTATGCGTGGTTTGATGGCCAAGCCAGATGGCTCGATCATTGAAACGCCCATCACCGCGAACTTCCGCGAAGGCTTGAACGTGTTGCAGTACTTCATTTCCACCCACGGTGCACGTAAGGGTCTGGCTGACACGGCGTTGAAAACCGCCAACTCAGGTTACCTGACTCGCCGCTTGGTCGACGTGACCCAAGACTTGGTGGTGATCGAAGACGATTGCGGCACCTCCAATGGCCAAGTCATGCGCGCCATTGTGGAAGGTGGTGAGGTCATCGAGTCATTGCGTGATCGCGTGTTGGGTCGCTCCGTGGCCGAAGACGTGCTGCACCCTGAGACCCGCGAGGTCTTGGTGCCTGCAGGTCAGATGTTGGACGAAGACTTGATCGATGAGATCGAAGTGTTGGGCGTGGATGAAATCAAGGTCCGCACGGCGCTGAACTGTGAAACACGTTTCGGTCTGTGTGCCCGTTGCTACGGCCGCGACCTGGGCCGTGGTGGTTTGGTGAACGTGGGTGAAGCCGTGGGTGTGATTGCAGCGCAGTCCATTGGCGAGCCTGGTACCCAGCTGACCATGCGTACTTTCCACATCGGTGGTGCAGCGTCACGTGCGGCTGTGGCCTCCAGCGTGGATGCCAAGTCCAATGGTGTGATTGGCTTCAATGCCACCATGCGCTATGTGACCAACAGCAAGTCTGAGTTGGTGGTGATTTCCCGTTCTGGCGAAATCATCATCCACGACGAACAAGGTCGTGAGCGTGAGCGTCACAAAGTGCCTTACGGCGCCATCTTGGCCATCAAGCCAGATCAAGCCATCAAAGCGGGCACCATTTTGGCCAACTGGGATCCGTTGACACGCCCTGTGATCACCGAATTCGCGGGCAAAACGCAATTTGAAAACGTCGAGGAGGGCCTCACCGTTGCCAAGCAATTGGACGAAGTGACCGGCCTGTCCACCTTGGTGGTGATCGATCCCAAGCGCCGTGGCTCCACCAAAGTGGTGCGTCCTCAGGTGAAGTTGATCGACGCTTCCGGCAAAGAAGTCAAGATCCCTGGCACCGACCACTCGGTGACCATCGGCTTCCAAGTCGGTGCCTTGATCCAGGTGCGCGACGGTCAAGACGTGGGCCCTGGCGAAGTGCTGGCGCGTATCCCTGTGGAAGGTCAAAAGACCCGCGACATCACCGGCGGTTTGCCGCGTGTGGCCGAGTTGTTCGAGGCCCGTTCACCCAAAGACAAAGGCATCTTGGCTGAGATGACTGGTACCGTTTCTTTCGGCAAGGAGACCAAGGGCAAGATTCGCCTGCAAATCACCGACCCCGAAGGCAAAGTCTGGGAAGAGCTCATCCCCAAAGAGAAAAACATGGTGGTGCACGAAGGCCAGGTGGTCAACAAGGGCGAGAGCATTGTGGACGGCCCAGCCGATCCGCAAGACATCTTGCGTTTGCTGGGCATCGAGGAACTGGCGCGTTACATCGTCGACGAAGTGCAAGACGTTTACCGTTTGCAAGGCGTGAAGATCAACGACAAGCACATCGAAGTGATCGTGCGTCAAATGTTGCGCCGTGTGGTGGTTGACAACGTGGGCGACACCTCTTACATCGCTGGCGAACAAGTCGAACGCTCTGAAATGCTCAACACCAATGAAGCCTTGTTGGCCGAAGGCAAGATCCCTGCGACTTACACCAATTTGTTGTTGGGTATCACCAAAGCCTCTTTGTCCACCGACTCGTTCATCTCTGCGGCTTCTTTCCAAGAAACCACTCGTGTGTTGACCGAGGCGGCCATCATGGGCAAGCGCGACGAATTGCGTGGCTTGAAAGAGAACGTGATCGTCGGTCGCTTGATTCCTGCTGGCTCCGGCATGGCTTACCACCGTGCACGCAAAGCCAAAGACCTCATGGACGAAGCCGAACGTCGTGCGATTGCCGAATCCGAGGCGGAAGAACTCGCCTTGGCCCAGCAAGAAAGCAACGGCGAAGAAACGCCCGCTGACTGACCTCTTGGCCCTTCGGGGCCTTGAGGGAACGTCTCGAACGTTTCACAAAGCGCTGAGTGATGTTGTCAGGCTGGCTTTGGCTGTTGAGTGCCATCTTGGTCTTTTGGGCCTTGGGTGCTTACAACCGCTTGGTGCGCTTGCGCGCCCAAGTGGTTCAGCAGTTTGCTCCGCTTGAAGCCGTCTTGATGAATTACCAAGAATTGGTGCATCAAGCGGTGACAGCTGCGGCATCAGCTCCACAGTTGTGGGCAGCTGCATCCATCACGCCTGACTTGGGTTCTGACCACCTGACACGTTTACAAGTTGCGGCCAGTTTGTCCACGGTGGCCATGGCCCGCATGCAAACACATGCCTTGGAAGAAGACAGCATCAAAGCCATGCAAGACGCTGCCTCAGAGTTGCAAGACGCCTGGGCTGCCTTGATCCACCCTGACGTTTATTACATCAGTGTGCCCGAAGCACTCAAGCAACGTTGGCTCGAACTCGATCTGCTGGTCACCCCCGAGTTGCAACGATTCAATAACGCGATCACCGACTACAACCAGGCCATTGCGCAATACCCCGCTGCCTTGTTGGCCAAGTTGTTTCAATTCCACCCAGCGTCGATCTTGTGATGGCGATGGGCAGCGCGCCAGACCAAGCCCCCTTGGCACCACCGTTGTGGCAACAACTGCAGGCCTGTGCCCAGGCCTTGCAAGCCGTCTTGCAGGGCCGCAATCATGCCCAGGCCTTGTCATTGGTCGAGGTGCGTTTGCGACCCGCAGCGCAGGCCTTGCTGTTCGCGGTGTTGCGTCAGTGGGGACGTACTTTGGCCTTGAAAAAAATACTGGTGCAGCGCCAACCCAGCGCACCAGCGAATGCCTTGCTGTGCACTGGTTTGGCCTTGCTGGTACCTTCAGCGCAGGCCATGTACCCCTCGCACACCTTGGTGAGTCAATTGGTCGAGGCCGTCAAACGGCAAGCGTCAACCCAAGCACAAGCGGCTTTTGTGAATGCGTGTGTACGCCGGTTCTTGCGTGAGCAAGACGCCTTGATGGCGCAAACCGACAGCGTCCCCAGTGCCCGGTGGAATGTGCCCACCTGGTGGATGGAGCGTGTCAGGCAAGACCACCCGGATCACTGGCAAACCATTTTGCAAAACAGCCAACAGGCTGCACCCATGACGATCCGGGTGAACCAGCGTTTGATCAGCCGCGATGCATTGCAGGCTGCATGGGCGGCTCAAGGTGTGATGGCCGATGCGGTGGGCACCCACGGCTTGGTGTTGCACCAGGCCAAGCCAGTGCATGTCCTGCCGGGTTTTGAGCAGGGCTGGTGGTCGGTACAAGACCTGGCAGCCCAATCGGCGGCGCCCTTGTTGCTCACCGGGTTGCAGCCGCGTGATGGCAACAGGTTGAATTTACTGGATGCCTGCGCCGCCCCGGGCGGCAAAACCGCGCATTTGTTGGAAATCGCCGATGCGCAGGTGACCGCTTTGGACGTGGACGCCCAGCGCTGTCAGCGCATCCATGACAATTTGGCGCGATTGCAATTGCATGCGCATGTGGTGGTGGCAGATGCCGCCCAGCCCAGCAGTTGGTGGACAGGCCAGGCATTTGACGGGATCTTGTTGGACGCACCCTGCACCGCCTCAGGCATCGTGCGTCGGCACCCCGACATTCCGTGGTTGCGCAGGGCTGGCGATGTGGCGGGTTTGGCATCGCAGCAAAAATCATTACTAGAGGCTTTGTGGCCCCTGTTGGCACCAGGCGGTCGATTGCTCTATTGCACCTGTTCCTTGTTTGCTTCCGAGGGGCGTGATCAAATTCAAACGTTCCTTGCAAACAACAAACAGGCGCGCTTGTTGCCCTCGGTGGGGCCATTCCTGCCCGGTGTCATCTCGCAGGTGGATTCAGTCGCAGACAATCCAGATCATGATGGTTTTTTCTATGCCTTGCTTGAACGCCAACCCGATGCTTGAAGCGCGTCGCCAGAGCCGGCATGGACCATGGCTGGCGTTCATCATCACCTGTGTGCTCAGTTGTTTCATGGGCCTGGTGCAGGCCCAGCAAAATGTGCAAGCCAACGATGTGCACCTCGAGCGTGGTGAGGATGGTTTGTACCTGAGTGCCAGCTTGGACTTTGAATTGCCCGCCAGTTTGGAAGATGCCTTGACACGCGGCATGCCCCTGAATTTTCTGATCCAAGCCGATGTGATGCGTGAGCGCTGGTACTGGTATGACAAACGCATACAACGCGCGGAGCGTCACATCCGCATCAGTTACCAACCCTTGTCCAGACGTTGGCGCGTGCATGTGTCACCCCAAGCCATCCAAGCCACGGGCCTGGGTGTGACCATGGGCAGCAGTCATGACAATTTGAAAGATGCTTTGCAAGCGGTACAAAAAATCAACCGTTGGAAGGTGGCTGATTGGGGTGTTTTGAAATCAGATGCCAAGCAACGCTTGGATTTGAATTTCATGCTGGACTTGAGCCAATTGCCCCAGGCTTTGCAGTTTGGCAACTTGTCCAGCAGCGATTGGGTCTTGGAGTTGCAACGCAGCATGCGCATTGACGAGTCGGGTCCATGACGCAACAAGCAACAGGCTCGATATGGCGTCGACGCAGTTGGTTGTTCGGGGTGGCCCTGACCATTCTGATGTCCTTGGCCTTGGTGTTGTTGTTCTTGCTGACGCAAGCCACACAGCGCTGGGAGGTTTACGAAGAAAACTACAACCTGCTGTTCGGCTTGAACACGGTGTTTGCGGTTTTTCTGTTCTCGGTCATCGTGTGGTTTGCATGGCGGTTGTGGTGGCGGTGGCGACAAGGCAAATTTGGCAGTCGCTTGTTGGTGAAGTTGGCCGCCATTTTTGGTTTGGTGGGCATCTTGCCCGGCCTGCTCATCTATGGGGTGTCTTACCAGTTTGTCACCCGATCGATGGAGGTTTGGTTTGACAGCAAGGTCGAAGTGGCGTTGGACGCAGGATTGAACCTGAGTCGCTCGACCTTGGAGAGTTTGGCCAATGAACTCAGCGCCAGTGTGCGAAGTGCCAGCAACAATTTGCGAGGCACACCCGTCAGCAGTTGGCCTGTCGAGTTGGAAAAAATACGCGAGCAACTCGGCGCTGCGGAGGTCACGGTTTGGCGCACCAATGCCGGCATGGTCGCCAGTGCCTCTGAAGACCGCTACCAACTTTTGAATGAAAGACCGACCGCCTCAGAGTGGCGTCAAGTGCGCACCCAAGGTCTGAGTTGGCGCAGCGAAGGTTTGGACGACAACACCACAAGCGTGGAACCTCGATTGAAGGTGTTGGTGCAAATGCCAGGCGCAGGTTTTCAGCTGGACGAGCAGCAACAGGTGTTGCAGGTGGTCAAGAAACTGCCGCCTATGTTGGTCACCAATGCCCAAGCCGTGTTGGCTGCCAACAGCGAATACCAAGAACGCGCCTTGGCGCGCGATGGTTTGCAACGCATGTACATCGGTACCTTGACCTTGGCTTTGTTTTTGGCGGTGTTTGGAGCGGTGTTGCTGGCGGTGTTGTTGGGCAATCAGTTGGCCCGACCCTTGCTGGTGTTGGCCGAGGGTGTGCGCGAAGTGGCGGGTGGTGACTTGCGCCCCAAGCCTTTTTTGCAAGGTCAAGACGAACTCGATGGTCTGACACGTTCATTTGCCCAGATGACCCAACAGTTGTTGGAAGCCAGAAGCACGGTGGAGCACAGCATGTTGCAAGTGGACTTGGCACGCAACCATTTGCAAACCATGCTGGACAACCTCACCTCGGGCGTGGTGTTGCTGAGCGAAGAAGGCGTGATTTTGTCGGTCAACCCAGGGGCTACGCGCATCTTGCAAATTCCTTTGGACACCCACATTGGCAGTGCCTTGCAAGATGTAGAAGGTTTACAAAACTTGGGCCACAAAGTGCTTGACCAGTTTGAAGAGCTGGTGGGTGAACAACAGAGTCGCACCGACCATTGGCAAGCCTCCTTTGAATTGGATGCTTCTGCGCAGCGCGATCGACAAACAGACTTTGGTCAAAACGCACCCAAATACACCACATTGGTGGCGCGGGGCGCCTTGCTGCCGCAAGGAGAATGGCTGCTGGTGTTTGACGATATTTCCGAAATCGTTTCAGCACAGCGCACCCAAGCCTGGGCCGAAGTGGCCCGGCGTTTGGCGCATGAAATCAAAAATCCTTTGACGCCCATTCAATTGTCAGCAGAGCGTTTGGCCATGAAATTGGAGGGCAAGCTCGAACCCCTGGAACAGACCTTGGTCACCAAGTCGGTGAAAACCATCGTCGATCAGGTGGAAGCCTTGCAAAGGCTGGTCAATGAGTTCAGAGATTTCGGTCGACTGCCGCAGGCACGGTTGCAGTCGCTGGACTTGAACCTGATGCTCGCCGAAATGATGCCGCTGTATGACAATGAAAATGCGGTGGTTCCCGTCCATTGGCAATTGGCCGCAGATTTACCGGCCGTGCTGGGAGATGCTGCGCAACTGCGCCAGGTGGTGCACAACCTGATTCAAAACGCTCAAGATGCCTCCCATGGTGTCGACCATCCCTTGGTGCAAGTGCGCACCGAACTCAGACCCCATTCGCAACGTGCCCGCTTGACGATTCAAGACAATGGCAGTGGTTTCTCCGAGGCGGTGTTGCAAAGAGCCTTTGAACCCTATGTCACCACCAAGGCCAGTGGCACGGGATTGGGTTTGGCCGTGGTGAAGAAAATCGCCGATGAGCATAATGCGCGCATCGAATTGAAAAACACGCTGAATGACGACAAGGTGATGGGTGCGCAAGTATCGTTATCATTTCGACTGGCAGATTCTCAACTCAACCTGAACTGACAACGCAACATGGCAACAATCTTGGTGGTCGACGACGAGCTCGGTATACGCGACCTCTTGTTTGAAATTTTGAATGACGAAGGTCATCAGGTTGAACTGGCTGAAAACGCTGCCCAAGCACGTGCCGCCCGCGCCCAAGCCCGCCCCGACTTGGTGTTGCTCGACATTTGGATGCCTGACACCGATGGCGTGACCTTGCTCAAAGAGTGGGCGGGTGCAGGTTTGCTCAACATGCCCGTCATCATGATGAGTGGGCATGCCACCATCGACACCGCGGTCGAAGCCACGCGCATTGGGGCCCTGGCCTTTTTAGAAAAACCGATCACCTTGCAAAAACTGCTCAAAGCGGTGGACCAGGGCTTGGCGCGCAAACCGGCGGCGGTGACCAAACCCACCATGGCGGGCGTGGTGGCCAGTCCTGCGCCCAGCTTGCAAGCGGTGACCATCGTGCAAGCAGTGCCGCCTCCTGCCTTGCAGTCGCATCAAAATTTTGACCTGACCGGGCCGTTGCGCGAAGCCCGCGACTGTTTTGAAAAAGCCTATTTTGAATTTCACCTGGCCCAAGAGGGCGGGTCCATGACGCGTGTGGCCGAAAAAACGGGTTTGGAGCGTACCCACCTCTACCGCAAACTCAAGCAACTGGGTGTGGATTTGTCGCGCGGCAAACGCGCGGGTCAATCCTGAGTGTCTTTGGCTTGAGACGCAGAGCGATTTTGTGACAGCCGATTCATGACGCTGTACAAACCCAGTTGACGCACCACCCCGGTGAACAACAACGAACCCAACACAGCACCTGTCAAATCGCCAATCACCATCACCGGCATTTGATGGACCGACATGAGTTGATCAGGTTGGTTGAAACTCCAGGCCGCATGGTGCACCAGGGCGTTGAGCAAGGCATACAAAATACACATCTGCACCAAGTCACCCAGCTGTGAAATTTGCAAGTTGCGCTCTTTCAATAATTTGAACAACCACAATGCCAACACAGGACCAAAGGCTGACGCTGTGGCGTTGCTCAAGGTTTGCAACAGGTTTTCGTTTTGGATGCTCACCAGCAGCAAGCTGCCACCGAATATGGCACCAAATCCCCAGGCAGGACCCAACACCAGCACATAGGCCATGCGCAAGAAGGCGGGCAAGTACACCCATGAAATATGGTTGGACAGCTCTAAATGGTCAAACACCCAGCCATTGAAAATATGTGCCCCCGCAAACAAAGGGGCACACAACATCAACAACACAGATTTTTCTTGTAATGAACTCAGGCGCACGGCTGTCATGGATCCATGAAAATCGCTTGCAGTTTACAGATGGCATTGTCAGCCAAACCTGCCGCCTAGAATGACCCCATGAACGACAATTTTTTCGTGGGTGTGCAGCATGTGCTGCCCAAACAGGCGTTGACTACCCTGGCGGGCTGGTTGGCCCATTGGCAAGGCGGGCGCTTCACCCATGCATTCATTCGATGGTTTGTGCGCAAGTACCAGGTGAACATGAGCGAAGCCGCTGAACCGGATGTGCACCAATACACCAGCTTCAATGCATTTTTCACCCGTGCACTGAAACTGGGCGTGCGACCCATGGCCGATGCCGCGTTTGTCAGTCCTGTGGACGGTGCCATCAGCCAGTTGGGCGCAATTGCTGGAGATCAGGTGTTCCAGGCCAAAAGCCACAGTTACAGCACCCAAGCTTTGGTGGGTGGCGATGCCACCTTGGCCGCGCCCTTTCACAACGGTGTGTTTGCCACCATTTACCTCAGCCCCAAGGACTACCACCGCATCCACATGCCCAGTGCCGGACGCTTGCGCCGCATGATCCATGTGCCGGGTGATTTGTTCTCGGTCAACCCTGCCACTGCGCGTGGTGTGCCCGGTTTGTTTGCCCGCAATGAACGGGTGGTCTGCGTGTTTGATATGCCTTCAGTGGCTGGCGAACAGGTGAAACAGTTTGTCTTGGTGTTGGTGGGTGCCACCATCGTGGGCAGCATGGCCACCACCTGGCACGGCATGGTCAACCCGCCGCGCCCCGGTCGGTTGCGCGAGTGGACTTACGACGACCCAAACCTGCAGTTCCAGCAGGGTGATGAGATGGGACGTTTTTTACTGGGCTCGACCGTGGTGCTGCTGTGGCCCTCAGACACCATTGCGCTCAACCCGGATTGGCAGGCGGGCCAAGCGGTGCGCTTGGGCGAACGCATGGGCGATCAAGCCATCGCTTGACGCTCACATATTGCGTCGGTACTGTCCACCCACCTCGAACAATGCCTTGGTTACTTGGCCCAAGGAGCAGTGACGCACCGCGTCCATCAGCACCTCGAACACATTGGCGTTGTCCAACACGGCTTGCTGCAAACGCGCCAATTGCACGGGAGCTTGTGCCGCATGCAGGGTATGGAAGTCCCTCAAGCGCTTGAGTTGGCTTTGCTTTTCATCATCGGTCGAGCGGGCGAGCTCAATGGTTTGCGGCACCTCGTTGGCATGCGGTGACTTGAAAGTGTTCACACCAATGATGGGCAACTCGCCGGTGTGCTTGAGCATCTCGTAGTGCATGGACTCGTCTTGGATTTTGCCGCGCTGGTAGCCGGTTTCCATGGCGCCCAACACGCCACCGCGTTCGGCAATCGAGACGAATTCGGAGAGCACCGCTTCTTCCACCAGTTGGGTGAGCTCTTCGATGATGAACGCGCCTTGTGACGGGTTTTCGTTTTTAGCCAACCCCCATTCGCGGTTGATGATCAACTGGATCGCCATGGCGCGGCGCACCGAGTCTTCGGTAGGCGTGGTGATGGCCTCGTCGAACGCGTTGGTGTGCAAGCTGTTGCAGTTGTCGTAGATCGCGATCAGCGCCTGCAGCGTGGTGCGGATGTCGTTGAACTGAATTTCTTGCGCATGCAAACTGCGGCCACTGGTTTGGATGTGGTACTTCAGCTTTTGGCTGCGTTCATTGGCGCCATATTTCTCTTTCATGGTCACCGCCCAAATGCGGCGTGCCACGCGGCCCATGACGGTGTACTCGGGGTCCATGCCGTTGCTGAAGAAGAAGCTCAGGTTGGGCGCAAAGTCGTCGATGTGCATGCCGCGTGCCAAATAGGCTTCGACAAAGGTGAAACCGTTGGAGAGTGTGAAAGCCAGTTGTGAGATGGGGTTGGCCCCTGCTTCAGCGATGTGGTAACCGCTGATGGACACGCTGTAGAAATTGCGCACTTGGTGTTCCACAAAGTATTGGGCGATGTCGCCCATGACTTTCAGCGAGAACTCGGTGGAGAACAAACAGGTGTTTTGTCCTTGGTCTTCTTTCAAGATATCGGCTTGCACCGTGCCCCGCACGTTTTGCATCACCCAAGCGCGGATGTCGGCGGCCTCTTCGGCATTGGGCTCGCGTCCCTTGTCAGCGCGGAACTTGTCCAGGTTTTGGTCGATGGCGGTGTTCATGAACATCGCCAAGATGGTGGGCGCGGGGCCGTTGATGGTCATGGACACGCTGGTGCTGGGCGAGCACAGGTCAAAGCCGTCATAGAGGGCTTTCATGTCGTCCAAGGTGGCGATGCTGACACCCGAGTTGCCGACCTTGCCGTAAATATCGGGGCGCAGGTCGGGGTCGTTGCCATACAGCGTGACCGAGTCGAATGCGGTGGACAGGCGTTTGGCCGGCATGCCTTCGCTCAACAACTTGAAGCGGCGGTGGGTTCGGAATGCATCGCCTTCACCGGCGAACATGCGGGTCGGGTCTTCGTTTTCGCGCTTGAAGGCAAAGGTGCCGGCAGTGTAGGGGTAGCGTCCGGGCACGTTGTCCAGCATCAGCCATTGCAAGATGTCGCCATGGTCGTGGTAATGCGGCAGGGCGACTTTGCGCACCGTGGTGCCGCTGAGCGACTTGGTGACGAGTGCGGTGCGGATTTCTTTGTCCCGCACTTTCACCACCAGTTCGTCACCGGCATAGTCTTGTTGCAGCTGAGGCCAGTCGGCGAGCAGGGCGCGGGCATCAGCGTCCAAGCGTTGTTCACGCTCGGTGGCCAGACCCAAGGTGGCCTCAGAGGCGCGTGGACGGCCTTTCACATCCACCGCCAGCATGGCGGACGCGGCTTTGAGTTGCTGCACTTCACGTGCGAGCTGTGCTTGTTTGGCGGCGCGCTGTTTGTAGCCGCGCACCGTGTCGCTGATCTCGGCCAGGTAGCGGCTGCGAGCAGGCGGCACGATCGGGGTTTGGTGTGAGCTGTGACGCACCTGGGTCAAGGGCAAGCGACCTTCACGCAGCTTCAGGCCCAGCGACTGCAAACGCGGCTTCATGGCTTGGTAGAGCGCGGTCACACCGTCATCGTTGAAGTGGGCGGCCATGGTGCCAAACACCGGCATTTGCTCGGTGGGTGTGGTCCAGGCCTCTTTGTTGCGCTGTACTTGCTTGGCCACATCGCGCAAAGCATCAGCTGCGCCTTTGCGGTCGAACTTGTTGATGGCGACAAATTCGGCGAAGTCCAGCATGTCGATTTTTTCCAGCTGGCTGGCCGCACCAAACTCGGGCGTCATGACGTACATCGGCACATCCACATGCGGCACGATGGCGGCGTCGCCTTGGCCAATGCCCGAGGTTTCCACGATCACCAGGTCAAAGCCTGCACACTTGGCGGCAGCGATCACGTCAGGCAACGCAGCGCTGATTTCGCTGCCGAACTCGCGGGTGGCCAGGCTGCGCATGAAGACGCGCTGGGTGGGTGAAGAATCGGGCTCTGACCCCCATTGATGCCAAGGCGAGATGGCGTTCATGCGGATGCGATCGCCGAGCAAAGCGCCGCCGCTTTTGCGCCGCGAGGGGTCGATCGAAATGACGGCGATGCGCAAGCAGTCGTCTTGGTCCAGACGAATGCGGCGGATCAGTTCATCGGTCAACGAGGACTTGCCCGCACCCCCGGTGCCAGTGATGCCGACCACAGGCACTTTCAGCCCAGCCGCTTGGGTGCGCATTGGCGCGACCACATCGGCGTGGGCCTGGCCGTTTTCAAGCGCGGTGATGAGTTGTGCCAAAGCGCGCCAATGGGCCTCGCTGTGGCCTTGGATGGCGCTTAACGCATTGGGTGCATGTGCGCTCAAGTCGTGGTCGCAGCGCATGATCATCTCGCCAATCATGCCGGCCAAGCCCATGCGCTGGCCGTCTTGCGGGCTGTAAATCCGGGCCACGCCATAGGCGTGCAATTCGTCGATTTCAGACGGCACGATGACGCCACCACCGCCACCAAACACCTGGATGTGGGCGCCGCCACGCGCACGCAGCAAATCGACCATGTACTTGAAGTACTCCACATGGCCGCCCTGGTAAGAGCTGATGGCGATGCCTTGCACATCTTCTTGCAATGCAGCGGTGACCACCTCGTCGACAGAGCGGTTGTGGCCCAGATGAATGACCTCGGCGCCCATGCTTTGCAAAATGCGGCGCATGATGTTGATGGCCGCGTCATGCCCATCAAACAAACTGGCGGCGGTGACAAAGCGCACCTTGTGCTTGGGGCGGTAGTTGGCCAGGGCTTGGAATTCAGCGGACAAATCGGTCATGGTGGGGGCGGGGCGAACCGCGGAATTGCAGAACAGACGGGGCTTTGCGACCATGAAGTACTGGGTCGCAAATTGACGTAACGTCAATCATAGTCCGCTTTTGTGGTGTGCGACAACGGCTTGGTGAACCCCGTTAAGCTTCTGGCTCCCTGATCACCCACCCTTAGGAGCCGCAGATGGCAGTGTCATGGTTAACCGCCCTCAAGGTTGTCCCGTGGGACAAGGTGTTGGCGCACGCACCGCAGGTGCTGGACAAGGCGCGCGGCTTCATGGACAAGCGCCGTGCGGGGGGCGCTGAAGGCCCCACCGAGTTTGAACAGTTGGCGGCAGCCCAGCAGCACATGGCGCAGGCCTTGTCTGAGTTAGCCGAGCAAAATGCCGCCTTGATCGCGGCCGTCACGCGCTTGCAAGCGCGGCTGCGTTGGTTGGCTGCAGGCTTGGTGCTGGCCTGGGCAGCTTGTGGCGTCTTAGCGATAGGGGCGCTGAAATAAGGGTCAAGCTGGTTTGACGGCCAAGCAATCGCTCGCCGCTTCCTCGTAGGCCAGCCCCAGCGACAACAAAGCCAATTCGCCCTGTGGTTGCCCAATCAGCTGCATGCCCATGGGTAGGCCTTGGGCGCTGAAGCCCACCGGCACATTCAGCGCGGGCAGCCCGCACAAGCTGGCGTAAATCACCACCTCCATCCAGCGGTGGTAGGTGTCCATCTGCACTGCCCCGTTCGGGGTTTGAATCTGTTGCGGCCAGCGCATCTCGATGTCAAACGGCCAGACTTGGCAGCTGGGCAGCACCAGCACATCAAAGCGTTGCATCAAGCCCAGCATGTGTTGGTAAAAAGCCGTGCGCTCAACGCTGGCTTGTAAAAAGTCGCTGGCGCTCATGCCAGTGGCTTGGTCAAACTCCCATAGCGCTTCAGGTTTGAGCATCTCGCGGCCCTTGGCGACCATGGGTGCGATCCGCGAGGCGGTGAGCACCCGCCGCCAAGCCAGCCAGGTTTGCCAAACTGATTCGGGGGGATAGCCCAAGGCCACAGGCTCCACATGACAGCCCAGGTCTTGTAATCGTTTCAAGCCGTTTTCACAAGCGTCCAGCACGCCCGCTTCCATGGGCAAATAGCCGTCCAGGTTGCCCAGCCAGCCGATGCGCAGGCCCTTGGCCTCGGGCTTCAGCCCTGCCGCAAAACCCTTGGGCAGCTTGGCCAGCGACAAAGGGGCGCGGGGATCGGGGCCGGCCATGGTTTCCAGCAACTGCGCCAGGTCAGGGATGTTGCGGGCCATCGGACCGTCGGTACCCAGCTGACTCACCCACACGTCACCAGCCGGGAAGGCGGGCACCCGGCCTTGCGAGGGACGCAAACCAAACACATGGTTCCAAGCGGCGGGGTTGCGCAAACTGCCCATGAAATCCGAGCCATCAGCCACCGGCAACAGGCGTTGGGCCAAGGCGACCGCGGCACCGCCGCTGCTGCCGCCTGCACTCAGAGCTGGGTTGTAGGCATTGCCGGTGCTGCCAAACACTGGGTTGAAAGTGTGCGAGCCCAAGCCCCATTCGGGCGTGTTGGTTTTGCCGATGACGATGCCGCCAGCCGCTTTCAAACGCTGGGTGAGCAAGGCGTCTTGGGCAGGAATATGGTCGCGCAACAGGGGTGAGCCGCATGTGGTGGGGATGCCGGCCACGTCCACCAGGTCTTTCAAGGCGATCGGTATGCCGTGCAGCCAGCCCTGGGAGACGCCTTGGCCCAAAGCAGCATCAGCCTGGTCGGCTTGTGCCAACAAAGACACTGGGTCTTGCAGACTCACCAGTGCATTGAAACGCGGGTTGACGCGCTCGATGCGGCTCAGGTAGGCCTGCATCACCTCGCGGCAAGACACCTGCCTCGCATGGAGGGCTTGCGAGAGTTGACGGGCGCTGAGTTCGGTGATGTCCATGCAGGAGGCCTTGCAAAAAGGAATCGCTTATATTGGGCTTTGAACTGTAGCTTGCGAACAAGGGGATGGCGATGCGCCGACGTTTTTTCAAAACCATGCTGGTGGCTTGCGCCGTGGGTCTGATGGGGGCCACCGCTGGGGCGCAAAACCTGCCTGCCAACAAGGTGTTTCGCTTCGTGCCGCACGCCAACCTGGCGGTGCTCGATCCGATTTGGACCACCGCCTACGTCACCCGCAACCATGGCTACATGATTTACGACACCCTGTTCTCCGAAGATGGCAAGGGCAAGATACAGCCGCAAATGGTGCAAAGCCACAGCACCTCCAAGGACGGCAAGCTGTGGACCTTCAAACTGCGCGCAGGCCTGGCGTTCCATGATGGCAAGCCGGTCACCAGCGAAGATGTGGCTGCCTCCCTCAAACGCTGGTCCACCCGCGACGCCATGGGTGGCGTGTTGTTCAATTTCATTGACCGCATTGAAACGCCGGACGCCAGCACCTTTCGCTTCGTCATGAAAGAGCCCTGCGCCATCGTGCTCGAAGCCCTGGGCAAGGCGTCCAGCAATGTGCCCTTCATCATGCCCGCACGCATCGCCGCCACACCGGGGACCGAGCAAATCAAAGAGCACATCGGTTCCGGCCCGTTCATCTTCAAGGCCGATGAATTCAAGCCAGGTTCGATCGCGGTTTATGAGCGCAACACCAAGTACGTGTCGCGCAGCGAGGCCCCGAGCGGCTTGGCAGGTGGGCGTCCAGTCAACTTTGACCGGGTCGAATGGGTCATCATCCGCGACCCGCAAACCCAGTTCAATGCCATCTTAGCTGGGGAGGTCGACATGGTTGAGCAGCCCAGTTTCGAGCAGTACGAGACCTTGAAGAAATCAGCAGGCGTGAAAGTGGACGATTTCACACCCGCAGGTTTTCAATACGTCATGCGTTTCAACCACCTGCATGCGCCGTTCAACAACCCCAAGATTCGCCAAGCCGCCATGCTGGCGGTCGGCCAGCAAGCCTTCATCAACACCCAGGTGGGTGTGCCCGAGTTGGTGCGCCCATGCCGCAGCATTTACCCCTGCAGTTCCCCTCTGGCCGATGAAAACACCCCCGGTTTCACTGGCGTGGCCAACCCGGCCAAAGCGCGCGAACTGTTGAAAGAAGCCGGCTATGACGGCACGCCCATCGTCATGATGCGACCCACCGATTTGGCGGCCATCACCAAGCTGCCCTTGGTGGCCAAGCAGCAACTTGAAGCCGCTGGGTTCAAGGTGGATGTGCAGCAAATGGACTGGGCCTCCTTGGTGGCCCGCCGTGCCAAAAAAGACCCACCCGCCCAAGGGGGGTGGAACATGTTCTTCACCACCTGGAGCGCCCAAGACATTGACAGCCCTTTGAGCAGCGCCATGCTCAATGCCAAAGGTGCGACCGGCTGGTTTGGCTGGCAAGACGAACCGCGCATTGAAGAGTTCAAAGCCAAATTCGCCCGCGCCCACGACGCTGCCGAGCAGAAAAAAATCGCCTCGCAAATCCAGGCGGTGGTGTTTGAAACCGCGGCCTTTGTGCCCCTGGGTCAGTACCGCAACCCCACGGTGCTGCGCAACAACGTGAGTGGCATGCTGCAGACCCCGGGCATTCCGGTGATGTGGGGACTGGCCAAGCGCTGACATGCGGCACTTTCTGTTCAAGCGTGTGTTGGCGGTGCTGCCGGTGTTGCTGGTGGTGTCGCTGGTGGTTTTTTTCATGCTGCGTCTCGCCCCAGGTGATCCCGCCGCAGTGATTGCGGGCAACAACGCCACCGCCGAAGACATCGCCCACATCCGCAGCCAGCTCGGACTGGACGGCTCTGTGGTCAGCCAATACGGCATTTGGATGGGGCGTGTGTTGCAAGGCGACTTGGGCTATTCCTATTACCTGGGCAAACCAGTGTGGGCCCTGATCGCGCAGCGGGCCGAGCCCACCTTGTCGCTGGCGTTGGGCACGGCGGTGTTGGCGGTGCTGCTGGCCGTGCCCCTGGGCACCTTGGCCGCTTGGCGCATGGGGGGGTGGTTGGACCGAGCGCTGTCGGCGTTTTCGGTGATGGGCTTTTCGGTGCCGGTGTTTGTCATCGCCTACCTGTTGATCTATGTCTTTGCCATGCAACTGCAGTGGCTGCCCGTGCAGGGCTACAAACCGCTCACTGGGCCGCAGGCACACGGCGCCTGGGATTGGGCGCGGCAACTGGTCTTGCCTTGGCTCACCTTGTCCACCATTTATGTGGCGTTGATCGCCCGCATCACCCGCGCCAGTGTGTCCGAGGCGCTGAATGAGGACTTCATCCGCACGGCGCGTGCCAAAGGTTTGAGCGACTTCACCGTGTTGTTGCGCCATGCCTTGGCCAATGCGGCCGTGCCCATCGTGACGGTGATTGGCATTGGGGTGGCGCTCTTGATTGGGGGCGTGGTGGTGACCGAAACCGTGTTCGCCATACCTGGCTTGGGCTCGCTCACGGTGGACGCGGTGCTCAACCGTGACTTCCCGGTGATCCAAGGCTTGGTGCTGTTGTTCTCTCTCAGCTATGTGGGCATCAATTTGCTGGTCGACACCAGCTACCTCTGGCTGGACCCGAGGATTCGCCACTGATGGCCGCGCTGTCTGATCGACTCTGGAGCCATGGTTCGGTGCGCTTTGGCGTGGCCGTGTTGGGCCTGATGGTGTTGCTGTCTGCGCTGGCCCCTTGGCTGGGTACGGTGGACCCGGCGGCCATGGACGCCAACCACATCAACAAGGCCTTGGGCAGCGCGGGCGAGTTTGCCTTGCCCGATGGGCAGTTGGTGGCGCACCAGTTTTGGTTGGGCACCGACAGTTTTGGCCGCGATGTCTACAGCCGTGTGCTGTTCGGTGGGCGCATCTCGTTGGTGGTGGGGGTTGCCACGGCCTTGCTGGCGCTGGCCCTTGGCGGCCTGTTGGGCATGTTGGCGGGTTATTTCAAGCAGGTGGACATGGTGCTCATGCGCATCATGGACGGCTTGATGGCCATCCCCGCCGTGCTGTTGGCGATTGCCCTGGTGGCTGCGCTGGGCGCGAATGTGGCCACCGTGGTGATCGCGATTGCCATCCCTGAAGTGCCGCGTGTCACCCGCTTGGTGCGCTCCTTGGTGCTGACCCTGCGCGAAGAGCCCTATGTGGAAGCTGCCCGCGCCTTGGCCACGCCCACGCCCATCATTTTGTGGCGGCATATTCTGCCCAATGCCATGGCGCCGCTGCTGGTGCAAGGCACGTTTGTCGCGGCCTCGGCCGTCTTGACCGAGGCCATCCTCAGTTTCTTGGGGCTGGGCCTGCCGCCCGATGTGCCCACCTGGGGCAACATCATGGCCGAGGGCCGCACCCAGTTCAGCCAGCAACCCGGTCATGTGTTGTTCCCCGCCCTGTTCTTGGTGCCCACCGTGCTGGCCATCAACCTGTTGGGCGATGGTTTGCGCGATGTGCTCGATCCCAAATTGGCCAAGCGGGTGGGCTGATGACAAACGCTGTGTTGTCCATCGACCAGTTGAGTGTGGCCTTGCCTGCAGGGACGGACCGCCGCCACGCCATCGAGGGCATCAGCTTGCAGATCAATGCCGGTGAAACCCTGTGCGTGGTGGGCGAGTCAGGCTCAGGCAAATCGGTGCTGGCCACCACGGTCATGGGCTTGCTGGCGCCTGAGTTGAAGGTGCAACAAGGGTCTGTGCATTTGCAAGGTGAAGACGTGCTGAAAGCCTCCAGCGCCCGCTTGCGCGCCTTGCGCGGTTCGGTCATGGGCATGGTGTTTCAAGAGCCAATGACCGCCTTGAACCCGGTCATGACCTGCGGAGCCCAGGTGGACGAGGTGCTGCGCACCCACACCCATCAATCAGCCGCAGAACGCAAAGCGGCCGTGCTGGCCATGCTGACCGCGGTGCGTTTGCCAGACCCCGAGCGCATGTGGCGCAGCTACCCGCATGAGTTGAGCGGGGGTCAGCGCCAGCGCATCGTGATCGCCATGGCCATGGTCATGAAGCCAGCGCTGTTGATTTGCGACGAGCCCACCACCGCCTTGGATGTCACCACCCAGCAAGAGATCTTGCAACTCATTCACCAGTTGCAACAAGACACCGGCAGCGCGGTGCTGTTCATCACCCATGACATGGGGGTGGTGGCCGAGATCGCCGACCAGGTCCTGGTGATGCACCAAGGCTTGCCGGTGGAGATCGGTAGCCGCGACGATGTGCTCAGGCGGCCTCAAGCCGACTACACGCGTGCCCTGTTGGCCGCTGTGCCCAGCATGACACCGCCGCCCGCCAAACCCGCAGCCACTTCCGCACCTGTGCTGCGGGTGCAGGCGCTGGGCAAGCGCTATGGCGCGCACCAAGCTTTGCAGAACACCAGCCTGAGCCTGCGGGCGGGCGAGACCGTGGGCATTGTGGGCGAATCGGGTTCGGGCAAATCGACCTTGGCGCGGTGCGTGCTGCGCCTGATCGACCCCAGCGCGGGCGATGTTTTTTGGGGTAAGGACAACATCGCCCACCTGACCCAAGCGGCATTGCGCCCGTTGCGCCACCGGGTGCAGGTGGTGTTCCAAGACCCCAACCGTTCCTTGAATCCGCGCCTGACCATCGCCCAATCCATGGTTGAGGGTGCGCGCAACTTCGGTCAATCCGCCGCAGAGGCCGAGCAAACCGCCCGCGGCTTGCTCGCGCAGATGCGCCTGCCCGACAGCGTCTGGCAGCGATATCCCAACCAGTTCAGCGGCGGCCAACGCCAGCGCATCGCCTTGGCGCGGGCCTTGGCTTGTCGGCCTGATGTGCTGGTGGCCGATGAAGCGGTGAGTGCGCTGGATGTGTCGGTGCAAGCGCAAATTTTGGATTTGCTGCGCGAGGTGCAAGCCCGCATGGGGCTGGGCTTGTTGTTCATCACCCATGATTTGCGGGTGGCGGCGCAGTTGTGCGACCAGGTGATCGTGATGCACCAAGGGCAGATCGTCGAACACGGACCCACCGCGCAGTTGTATGCCCAACCGCAACACCCCTATACCCAGGCCTTGTTGGCCAGCGCCCCCAGTCTTCAGGACCACCGACCATGACCCAGCTGACCTCTTGCACCGCCACCGAGTTGCTCGCGCTCTACCGTAGCGGCCAAGCCTCGCCCGTGGAAGTCACGCAAGCGGTCTTAGAGCGCATCGCACGGCTCAACCCCTTGCTCAACGCTTTTTGCCTGGTTGACGAACAAGCAGCCCTGGCCAGCGCCCACCTCAGTGAAGCCAGGTGGCAAGCGCACCGCCACAGTGGCGCGGCGGTCTTGCCGCTGGACGGCGTGCCCCTGTCCATCAAAGACCTGATCCTCACCCAGGGTTGGCCCACTTTGCGCGGCAGCAAAACCGTCAACCCTGACCAGCCCTGGGAGGTGGATGCACCGGTCACCGCACGTTTGCGCGAAGCCGGTGCGGTGCTCTTAGGCAAAACCACCACGCCCGAGTTTGGATGCAAAGGCGAAACCAATTCACTGCTCACAGGCATCAGCCGCAATCCTTGGAACACCGCGCACACGCCTGGTGGCTCTTCGGGTGGTGCCTCGGCTGCCGTCACGGCGGGCTTGGGCCCTTTGGCCATTGGCACCGATGGTGCGGGCAGTGTGCGCATCCCTGCTGCGTTTTGCGGCAACGTGGGTTTGAAGCCCAGCTTTGGCCGGGTACCCGCCTACCCCTTGTCGCCGTTTGGCTCGGTGGCGCATTTGGGGCCGCACGCCATGACGGTCGAAGATGCAGCGCTGCTGATGAACACCATCAGCCAGCCCGATGCCCGTGACTGGACCTCGTTGCCTTTTGACGGCATGGACTACTTGGCGGGTTTGCAACGAGGTGTGAAGGGTTTGCGGGTGGCGTATTCGCCGACCTTGGGTTACGCCAAGCATGTCGATCCCGAGATTGCCGCCGCCACCGCGCAAGCTGCCAAGCATTTGTACGACTTGGGTGCGGTGGTCGAGCAGGTCGACCCCTTGAGCGAAGACCCTTTGGACATCACCACCGGTTTGTGGTTTGCCGGTGCTTACCAAGTGTGGCAAAGCTTGAGCCCTGCCCAACAAGCGGTGACCGACCCCGATTTCAAAGCGCAAGCCGAGCTGGGTTCCAAGCTGGATGTCAACGCCATCCATGTGTTGAACCAACGTCGTGGTGTCTTGGGCTCGCATTTGCGCCAGTTCATGCAGCGCTTTGATCTGATCCTTACACCCAGCACCGCGGTGACCGCCTTCCAAGCGCGACCTGCCGGCCACAGCCCCATGACCTCTGAAGCCATGCTAGGCTGGACACCTTTCAGCTACCCCTTCAACCTCAGCCAACAACCTGCCATCAGCCTGCCGTGCGGCCTGTCGTCACAGGGCCTGCCCATGGGCGTGCAGTTGGTCGGCCCTATGTTTGGCGACGCACTCGTGCTGCAAGCCACACAGGCTTTGCAAGCTTGCTACCCCGTGATGCGTCCCCATTTGGATTAACCCATGACCCAACCTCTCTTCATCGTCGGCCTCGGCGGTACCTTGCGCGACGGCTCTGCCAGCGAACAAGCCTTGAAAATGTCTTTGGCCCACGCCGCCAGTTTGGGTTGCGAGACCCAGTTGTTCGCAGGCCCCGATTTGAATTTGGCGCTGTATGACCCCAGGCGCACCGAACGCAGCCCAGCAGAAGCGGCCTTGGTCGCGGCCTTGCGCCGTGCCGATGGTGTGATTTGGTCCACGCCCAGCTACCACGGCAGCATTTCAGGCCTGTTGAAAAACGCCATCGATTACATCGAGGACATGAACAAAGACGACCAGGTGTATTTGAGCGGCCGAGCCGTGGGCTGCATTGTGTGTGCCTATGGTGCGCAAGCCATGGGCACCACCTTGTCCTCGATGCGCGACATCATCCACAGCTTGCGCGGCTGGCCCACGCCGTTTGGGGCGACCTTGAATGTGTTGCAAACCTCGTTTCAAGACCCCAGCAGCCCCGGCGCCCAAGAGGCCCAGCAGGCTTGCCACACCGTGGCCGACGAAGTGGTTCAATTTGCCAAGGCTTGGCGCGGCCAATGACCGGCTGTTCGGTGGGTATCATCCCGCCCACCTTTTCATCGGTTGCAACCCATGACATTCATCGCCCTTGATGTTGGCAACACCCGCCTGAAGTGGGCTTTGTTCGACAGCCCCCATCCCGACGCCCAGCTGCTGTCGCAGGGTGCGGTGTTTTTGGAGCACATCGACTTGCTCGCCGACCAAGATTGGAAGGACATCCCAGCCCCGTCCGACATGCTGGGTTGCATCGTCGCCAGCGATGCATTGCGCCGCCGTGTGGGCGAGCAAATGGAACATTGGGATTTGACACCGCGCTGGGTGGTGCCTGGTGCCGCTGAAGCGGGTTTGATCAACGGCTATGACCACCCCACGCGCTTGGGTGCAGACCGCTGGGTGGCCATGATTGGCGCGCTGGCCCGCATGAAAAACCAGACCAGCGGACAAGCGCCGCGTCCCATGGTGGTGGTCATGGTCGGCACGGCAGTGACCGTCGAGGCCATTGATGCCCAAGGGCATTTTTTAGGCGGCTTCATCCTGCCAGGCCACGGCATCATGTTGCGGGCGCTGGAGTCGGGCACCGCGGGCTTGCGGGTGCCCACGGGCGAGGTCTGCGAATTCCCCACCAACACCAGCGACGCGCTCACCAGTGGCGGCACCTATGCGATTGCGGGCGCGATTGAACGCATGGTGCAGCATGTGCGGCAGCGCACCCATGACGAACCCCTGTGCTACATGACCGGCGGCGCCGGTTGGAAGATGGCGCCCAGCATGTCGGTCAAGTTCGAATTGGTCGAAAGTCTGATCTTTGATGGTCTGCGCCAAATCGCCAGTCAGCGCATGGCGGCCACCTGAACCGCGCAGTCGTAAAACACGGGCGCTCTGCCCATGTCGGTCAAATGCTGTGACGTGAGTTCATTCACATTCGTGCCTTGGGCCCCGAGCTTGCGCCACCAAATCCCTAAACCCACCACCATGCCCGGTTGCGCGCGGGTGGTGATGTGGGCTTTGCACGCATAACTGCCACGGTCGTTGAACACCCGCACCATGTCGCCATCTTGGAGTTGCCGCAGGGTTGCGTCCTCAGGGTGAATTTCAAGAAGGGGCTCACCCTCCATGTCGCGCAGGCTTTTCACGTTCACAAAGCTGGAATTGAGGAAGTTGCGCGCAGGCGGTGAAATCATCGCCAAGGGGTAGCGGTCTTGCGGCGTGGGGGACTCGTAGTTGGGGATGAAGTCGGGCAAACCGTCTTGACCCAGGGCGAGCAGGCTCGAACTGAGGAATTCACACTTGCCCGAGGCCGTCGGAAACCCACCGTGTGCAAACGGCGCATCCGCTACCGGCCAATGGGCAAAACCGTCTTTCAACAAGGCCTCCCAGGTCACAGGAGAAGCGCTTTGCAGGTTGCGCGGGTGTTGCAACGCCAAGCGGCACAGGCTTTCGTCGTCCTCTTGCAGCAAGGGGTTGTGCAGTCCCATGCGAAGGCTGAGTTCGCGAAAAATTTGGGTGTTGGTTTTGGCCTCGCCCATGGGGGCAATGGCAGGGCGGTTCAGCAGCACATCGGTGTGGCCATAGCTGTTGTGGATGTCCCAATGCTCCAACTGGGTGGTGGCGGGCAATACATAGTCGGCGTGGTCAGCTGTGTCGGTCATGAAATGTTCGAGCACCACGGTGAACAAGTCTTCGCGGGCAAAGCCTTGCACCACCTTGGCCGATTCAGGGGCTACCGCCACGGGGTTGCTGTTGTAGACCACCACCGCGTCGATCAAACCCGGGGTGTTCAGGGCGTCGCCAATCGTGCTCATGTTGATCAGGGGCGAGCGTGGGTTGGTGAGCAGGTCGTGGCGCTGCAAAGCCACCCCGTTGTGCAGGGCGTGACCAGAGGCGCTCAGCACCACGCCACCCGCGCGGTGACGCCAAGCGCCCGTGAGTGCGGGCAAACACAGCACCGCCCGCGCTGCATTGCCACCACCCCGCGAGCGTTGAATCCCATAGTTCAGGCGAATCGCGGCTGGTTGGGTGTGGCCGTAGTCGTGCGCCAGTTGGCGGATGTCTTCTACCTTCAAGCCACACACCTCGGCTGCACGCTCGGGTGGCCATTGCAAAGCACGTTCGCGCAGGGCCTCGAAACCGACGGTGTGTTGGCTGATGTAGTCGTGGTCCAGCCAGTCGTGGGTGATCAGTTGGTGCATCAGCGCCAAGGCCAATGCCGCGTCGGTACCGGGTTTGAGGGCGAGGTGGACATCGCATTTGTCAGCGGTTTCGGTGCGGCGGGGATCGATGCAGACCAGCTTGGCACCTTGACGCTTGGCTTCTTGGGCGATGCGCCAAAAATGAATGCTGCTGGTGACCGCGTTGCTGCCCCAAATCAGAATGAGTTTGCTCTCAGCGAAATGCTGCACTTTCATGCCCAATTTGCCGCCAAAGGTGTGGGCCAGTGCTTCTCCACCAGCGCTGGCGCAGATGGTGCGGTCGAGTTGGGCGGCACCCAGCAGGTTGAAAAACCGCATGGCGATGGACTCGCCTTGCACCATGCCCATGGTGCCTGCATAGCTGTAGGGCAGGATGCGTTCAGGGTGTTGGTCGGCAATGGCTTTCAGTTTGGTGGCAATGTCAGACAAGGCATCATCCCAACTGACCCGCTGAAACTGACCACTGCCCTTGGGGCCGACGCGCTTCATCGGATGCAGCAACCGATCGGGGTGGTAGGTGCGCTCGGTGTAGCGCGACACCTTGGTGCACAGCACGCCGTCGGTGAGCGGGTGCTTGGGGTTGCCTTGCACCTTGATCGCCACGCCGTCTTGCACGGTGGTGACCAAAGAGCAGGTGTCGGGGCAGTCGTGGGGGCAGGCGCCCAGGACGGTGGATGGCGTGGTGTTGGCGTTCATGGCCGCATTGTGCATGTCATTGCGAGGTGTCGTTATTGCAAGGTGTCGTCATTTCGAGGTGTCGTCATTGCGAGCGCAGCGAAGCAACCCCCCGTCATTGCGAGCGCAGCGAAGCAATCCCCCGTCATTGCGAGCCCACAGGGCGAGGCAGTCCTTTTGTATGGTTTGCTTCGCGACTGCGTCGCTCGCAATGACACGAGCTTGCTTCGCGACTGCGTCGCTCGCAATGACGGCTGCTTCGCAATCTAGGGTATTTCTGATCAGGTAGACTGATTCTTCAAGCTTTATTGAGGTGCGACACATGAAACTGCTCGACTCCATTGCCACCGAAGCCGCCAGTCTGGTGGCGCTGCGACGTGACATCCACGCCCACCCCGAACTGTGCTTTGAAGAGCAACGCACCTCGGACCTGGTGGCGGCCAAGCTGACCGAGTGGGGCATTGAGGTGCACCGGGGCATGGGCACCACTGGCGTGGTCGGTGTCATCCGCCATGGCAACAGCCAGCGCACCATTGGTTTGCGCGCCGACATGGACGCCTTGCCGGTGCAAGAGGTCAACACCTTTGCCCACGCCAGCCAACACGCGGGCAAGATGCACGCTTGCGGTCACGACGGCCACACCGCCATGCTGCTGGCTGCCGCCCAGCACCTGTCCAAACACAAAAACTTCGATGGCACCGTGGTGCTGATCTTCCAACCTGCTGAAGAAGGTGGCGGCGGTGCACGGGAGATGATCAAAGACGGTTTGTTTGAGAAATTCCCAGTGGACGCGGTGTTCGGTTTGCACAACTGGCCTGGTATGCCGGTCGGTACCTTGGCGGTCAGCGAGGGTCCGGTGATGGCGTCGAGCAATGAATTCAAAATCACCATCCAAGGCAAGGGTTGCCATGCGGCTTTGCCGCACAATGGCATCGACCCGGTGCCGATTGCTTGCGAAATGGTGCAAGCCTTTCAAACCATTGTGTCGCGCAACGTCAAACCAGTGGATGCGGCGGTGATTTCGGTCACCATGATCCACGCAGGTGAAGCCACCAACGTGGTGGCCAACAGCTGTGAACTCCAAGGCACGGTGCGCACCTTCACCGTCGAGATGCTCGACATGATCGAGCGACGCATGCGCACCGTTGCCGAGCATGTCAGTGCCGCGCACGAAGCCACTTGCAACTTCGAATTTGTGCGCAATTACCCGCCCACCATCAACCACCCCCAGGAAGCCGAATTCACCCGCAGCGTGTTGAGCGAGATCGTAGGTGCTGAGCATGTCGTGCCGCAAGAGCCCACCATGGGTGCAGAAGACTTCTCATACATGTTGCTCGAGAAGCCCGGCGCGTATTTCTTCATCGCCAATGGCGAAGGTCAACACCGGGAAATGGGCCATGGCGGCGGCCCTTGCACCTTGCACAACCCCAGTTACGACTTCAATGACGACCTGATTCCCTTGGGTGGCACGGTCTGGGTGAAGATGGTCGAGCGTTTCTTAGCGCCTGCTTAAGTGGCTGCGGTGCTCGCGGGTGCATACACCTGCATCAGCGCTTGCAACTGTGCTTGTGGTGCCGGCTTGAGGTAGGGCAACAACAAACCCAGCACCTGTTGGGCGCCGCGCAGCACACCCTGTTCGGCACTGCCATCCTCCATGGCATGGCGAGGGTTGCGCACATATTCATAACTCAACCACCAGGTCAGCATGACCACCATTTGGGTGGCGCTGCTGGCACGTTCGGTCTCGTTTTGCTGCATGAGTTGCGCATGGTCCAGTTTGGCCAGCAGCAAATGGAAGGCCTGTTCTTTCAGCGCCAAGATGTCTTTGACCTGGGCTTCCAAGTGCCGGTTCTTGCTGAGCAAATCGTTGAGGTCACGGTACAAAAACCGATAACGCCAGATCAACTCAAACAAAGAGTGCATGAAAAACCAGGTGTCTTCCAAATCACGCACATCGCCAGCGGCGGGCAAGAGCCCGACCATGTCTTGCTGGTAGGCATCGAACAAGGCGTTGACCAAGGCCTCTTTGCTGGCGTAGTGGTAGAACAAATTGCCTGGGCTGATGCCCATGTCCGAGGCGATCAAGGTGGTGGCCACATTGGGCTCACCATAGCGGTTGAAGAGTTGCAGCGTCGCCGTCAAAATCCGCTCGGCGGTGCGACGTGGCGCTTTTTTCACCATGTCAGTCGGTGCTGGACTTGCGTTTGGCGGGCGTGTTGCTGGTCTGGGCCAATTGCGCTTCCAGCACGGCCACGCGGTCTTGTAAATCGGCCAGGTCTTTGGCGCTGGGCAAGCCCATGTGCTGCAAGGCCTTGGCCACGCGCTCTTCAAAAATACCTTCCAGTCGGTCCATTTGACCCGTGGCGCGCTCACCCATTTGGCTGGCCATGGCGGTCATTTTTTGGGCGGCTTCGGCCACCTTGGCCTGGGCTTGTTGGGTGGTTTCTTGCAATTTGGCCCCGTCTTTGACCAAAGCTTCGAACACCTTGCTGCCTTCTTGCTGCGCCTTGGCGAAAGCGCCCATGCCCGCCAACCAAATTTGCTGAGCGGAGTCTTTCATGTGCTCGCTCATTTTCAAAGGATCAAATTCGGGAGGGGTGCTGGCCATGTCAAGACTCCAAGTGGGTGAAAGAAGCCTCAATTTAACCGCTTTACAATCGTTCAAGAAAATAAATCGCAGCTCCTTAATACTTTATGCTCTGGTACGCGGTCCACGCCAAACCCAAACAAGAACAACGTGCCCTCGAGAACCTGCAACGCCAGGGTTACGAGGCTTGGTTGCCCTTGATCACGGTGGAGAAACTGCGACGTGGTCGCTTGACCGAGTTGGTAGAGCCCATGTTCAGCCGCTACCTGTTCATTCGCTTGGACACCCAGCACAGCAACTGGTCCCCGATTCGATCGACCTTGGGTGTGAGTCGCTTGGTGACATTCGGCAATGTGCCTGCACCCATTGCTGACAAGCTGATTGAAACCCTGCGGGGTTTGCCGGCACGTGCGCCGGAACGTTTGTTTCAGCCCGGTCAAGAAGTCCAAATCATCGACGGCCCCCTCAAAGGCTTGCAAGGCATTTACCAACTCACTGACGGCGAAGCCAGGGCCATGGTGCTGGTGGACTTGATGAGCAAAATGCACAAAGTCTCAGTCAACGTGCACGATATCCACCCTGTCACAATCTGAAACCATGAACAACGGTTTGCAACACATCGCCATCATCATGGACGGCAACGGTCGCTGGGCCAAAAAGCGCCTGATGCCGCGTACCGTGGGCCATGTGCGCGGTGCGGCCAATGTGCGTCAGATGGTCAAAGCCAGCAACAAATTAGGTATCAAGTACCTCACCTTGTTCGCGTTCAGTTCTGAAAACTGGCGTCGCCCCGTCGAGGAGGTGTCGGCCCTCATGAGCTTGTTTTTGCAATACCTTGAAAGTGAAGTGGCCGAGATGAAAGCCGCTGGCATCCGCTTGCGGGTCATCGGGGACCGCAGTGCCTTTGCACCTATGCTGCAGTCGCGCATCGACCAGGCTGAACAAGACACGGCGCACAACACCCAATTGAATCTGACCATCGCCGCCAACTACGGCGGCCAATGGGATGTGCTCAATGCCATGCGTGGATGGCAGGCCGCTCATCCCGATAAAAACCTGCAAGACATGGATGCACAAGCCCTGTCTGCCCACTTGAGCACCGCCGACTTGCCCGATCCGGAGTTGTTGATCCGCACCGGGGGCGAATCGCGCATCAGCAATTTCTTGATATGGCAAACCGCCTACACCGAGTTGTATTTCACCGATTTGCATTGGCCTGATTTCGATGACGCTGCGCTGCAAACAGCCATCGATTGGTATGGGCAGCGGGTGCGCCGATTTGGCCGCACCGATGAACAAGTGGTGGCTGGTGAGCATGAATCCAGCAACCCCACGAATCCATTGACGGCAAACCAAGCCAAGATCAGCTAATATTCAGCCCGCAAGCATAGTCATTAGTTTTGAATCGCTGTTGTGCACTTTGACAGACGGTTTGATTGTTACCACCCATAGCTTTTCATGCAAAGCACAGGTCCCACCTTATGAAGAACGAGATCCGCACCCCGCAGCCCCGCAAAGAACCCACGGTCCAGCGCCATGGCCGTTGCATCGCCTTGATCGACAGCAACTACATGTCGTGGTTGATGCGTCAATCGACCGATGCAGGTGCCGAACCCGAGAGCTTCAACCGTCAATTTCTCATGCCGATTTTGGCCAATGCTCTCAAGCAGGCGGGTTTGGGTGTGGATGTGCAACGTGTCTATTGGTACACCGATACGCCAGACAACCAATTCCCACAAGACCAAATCGTTCGCCACCTGGATGGTGCCACCGGTGAGCCCAGTGATGTGGTGTTGCAAGCCATGAGCTTGGACATCAGCCGCTTGGCCGAACGTCATGCTTGTGACCATCTGTTGATCGCTTCTGACGACGACCGACTCACCCACGTCATCGACGAGGCCCAGTTGCACGGTTTGCAGGTTTATTTGCTGGCCGATGAATCTGCACGTCACATGGACCAGTTGGTCAATGAGGACCCCGCTTGGTGTCGCTTGCTCGGTCAAGCCGATCGCCGCGTGTTGCTCTTGCCACCCGCTGTGCGCGAGACCAGCCCACCATCCCGCGCCGCTGCACCAGTGCAAGACCCCGAGGTGGTGCGTGTCAAGTTGCAAGAAGTGGTGGATGTGTGGTGGGATGATGAACCTGAAGACTTGCGCGAAGACTTGCGTGACGAATTGCGCGGCAGCCACGGCATTCCGCAAGAGGTCGACCGCCACATGTTGTTGCGCGTGCGTCGCGCCTTGGACCGTCCATTGAGCTTCCCAGAGAAAAAAATGTTGCGTGAAATGGTGCGCAGCAAGGTCTTGGGCGTGTCTGAGGAAGGCATGCCTGCATGACCATCCTGGTCACAGGCGCTGCCGGCTTCATCGGCAGTAATTTTGTCCACACCTGGTTGGCTGCGTCCCAAGAGACCGTGGTCAATCTGGACAAGCTCACCTATGCCGGCAATTTGGACAACTTGACCAGCTTGGCGAACGACCCGCGCCATGTGTTTGTGCAAGGTGACATTGGCGACACCTCGTTGGTCAGTCAGTTGCTGGCCACCCACCAACCACGTGCGGTGTTGCATTTTGCTGCCGAGTCGCATGTGGACCGCTCCATCCATGGGCCCATGGACTTCATCCAAACCAATGTGGTGGGCACGTTCCAGTTGTTGGAGTCGGTGCGGGCCTATTGGGCGGGTTTGAACGACCAGGCCCAGCAAGCGTTTCGGTTGTTGCATGTCAGCACCGACGAGGTCTACGGCAGTTTGGCACCGGATGCGCCGGCCTTCAGTGAAACCCACCCCTACGAGCCCAACAGCCCTTACTCGGCCAGCAAAGCAGCCTCTGACCATTTGGTGCGTGCCTGGCACCACACCTATGGTTTGCCGGTGCTGACCACCAATTGCAGCAACAACTACGGCCCTTATCACTTCCCTGAAAAACTGATTCCCTTGGTGATCCACAACGCCTTGGCTGGCAAGCCCTTGCCGATTTATGGCGACGGCATGCAGGTGCGCGATTGGTTGTATGTCGAGGACCATTGCAAAGCCATCATGCGGGTGTTGGAGGCTGGGCGTTTGGGCGAAACCTACAACGTGGGTGGTTGGAATGAAAAGCCCAATATCGAGGTGGTGCGCACCCTGTGCAGCCTGCTGGACGAACTGCAACCTCGCCCAGACGGTCAGTCATATGCCCACCAAATCACGTTCGTCAAAGACCGCGCTGGCCACGACCGTCGCTACGCGATTGACGCGCGCAAGATCGAACAAGAACTCGGATGGCGTCCAGCGGAAACATTCGAGAGCGGTTTGCGCAAAACAGTGCAGTGGTATTTGGCCCATGGCGACTGGGTGCGCAACGTCACCAGCGGTCAATACCGCCAGTGGATTGGCCAGCAGTATGGCGCTTGAAGGCGTCTTGTTGTTCGGTGCTGCCGGGCAACTCGGTCGCGAATTACAGCTGGTGTTGCCCGCCTGGGGGCCTGTCACGGCCCTCACCCATCAAGATGTGGATTTGTCTGATGCGCAGGCATTGCGCGAGCGTGTGCGACACCACCAGCCGCGCTGGATCGTCAATGCTGCGGCCTACACCGCGGTCGACAAAGCCGAACAAGAACAAGCACTGGCGCATGCCATCAACGGCCAAGCCCCCGGGGTGTTGGCCGAAGAGGCGGCACGCTTGGGTGCAGGCTTGGTGCACTATTCCACCGACTATGTGTTCAATGGTCGTTCAACCATCCCCTATGTGGAAACCGATCCCACCGATCCCTTGTCGGTCTATGGCCTGACCAAACGCGACGGAGAACGGGCCGTGCAAGCCAGTTGTGCCCGTCACTTGCTGTTTCGCAGCTCCTGGGTGGTGGGTGCCCACGGGCAAAATTTCTTGAAAACCATGTTGCGGCTGGCGCAAGAGCGCGACAACCTGCGGGTGGTGGCGGATCAACAGGGGGTGCCGACATCGGCTGCGTGGATGGCCCAGGTCACGCTGTTGGCCATGCGATGCTCTGATGCCCAAGGCTTGAGCGGCTTGTTTCACATGACGCCCACCGGGCACACCAATTGGCATGCTTACGCCCAATTTCTGCTGACACAGGCCCGGTCACTGGGATGGTCTTTGTCGGTGCAACCCGAGCAAGTGCAAGCCATTACCACCGCCGATTACCCCTTGCCTGCCGCACGACCGGCCAACTCGCTGCTCAATCAATCCTTGTTGTCGAACACCTTGGGCTTGGCTGTGCCGCCATGGCAAGAAGGGGTGACAGCGGTGCTGCACAGCCTGCAACAGATTGATAATGGCCAGGCAGTTTCAATGTTGAGAAAGTGATGACATGACATCAACACGCAAAGGTATTTTGCTGGCAGGCGGCTCGGGCACCCGCTTGTACCCATTGACACTCGCGGTCAGCAAGCAACTGATGCCGGTCTATGACAAGCCCTTGGTTTATTACCCTTTGACCACTTTGATGTTGAGTGGGATTCGCGAGGTGTTGATCATTTCCACACCCCAAGACACGCCGCGGTTTGCCGAGTTGCTGGGCGATGGCTCGCAATGGGGCATGTCGATTCATTACGCGGTGCAGCCCTCGCCGGACGGCTTGGCACAAGCCTTCATCATCGGGCGCGATTTCGTGAATCACCAGCCCAGTGCCTTGGTGCTTGGCGATAATATTTTCCATGGTCATGATTTGGTCAAGCAATTGCAAAATTCCAATGATCGGCAAGATGGCGCCACCGTATTTGCCTACCATGTGACCGATCCAGAGCGTTATGGCGTGGTGACTTTCGATGAAAACCAACAAGCCATCCATATTGAAGAAAAACCCAAAGCACCGCAGTCGAATTACGCCGTGACCGGTCTTTATTTTTATGACCAACAGGTCTGTGATATTGCCGCAGATATTCAACCTTCCCATCGCGGTGAATTAGAAATCACCGATGTCAATAAACGATATTTAGAGCAACGGCAATTGCATGTGGAAACCATGGGGCGTGGCTATGCTTGGCTGGATGCAGGTACCCATGACGGTCTGATGGAAGCGTCCAATTTCATTGCCACCCTGCAAAAACGCCAAGGTTTGATGGTGGCTTGCCCCGAGGAGATTGCTTTCAACCAGGGGTGGATCAGTGCAGAAGCTTTGGAAAAACTGGTGCATCCTTTGCAAAAAACCCATTACGGTCAATATTTGATGCGTTTATTGGATTGAATATGCCTTATTCAGTTGAATCAACCGCCTTGAACGAGGTTTTATTATTAAAACCAAAAGTATTTTCAGACCCGCGTGGTTTTTTCTTTGAAAGTTTCAACCAGCGCGAATTTGAAAAAGCCACTGGACTGAGCCCTGCATTTGTTCAAGATAACCACAGTTTGTCGCAACACGGCGTGCTGCGCGGCCTGCATTTTCAAAAACAATTTCCGCAGGGTAAATTGATCCGGGCGGTGCGTGGTGAGATATTCGATGTGGCGGTGGATATTCGCCCGGATTCAGCCCAATATGGCCAGTGGACGGGTGTGCGTTTGAGCGGCGACAACCACCACCAGCTTTGGATTCCAGCCGGTTTTGCCCACGGTTTTTTGGTGCTGAGCGAGCAGGCTGAGGTGATTTATAAAACCACCGATTATTGGGTGGCTCAGGATGAAGACGCGATTATGTGGAACGATGCCGATATTGGCATCGAATGGCCTTTGAATATGATTCAAGGCGCGCCGCAACTCTCTGGAAAAGACGCTGCGGCGCGAGCTTTCAAACCGCAGATTTGATTTCTGCGCTGGCCAAGTTGCCCGCATTTTGGAGTTCTTGAACCCACAAAGGTGTGCGACCACGACCTGTCCAAGTTTGGTCAGGTTGGGCTGGGTTACGGTATTTAGGTGCCACTTTTTGACCCGCTGTTGAGCGCTTGGCCTTGGTGGTTTTGGCAGCTTTGGGGCCCGATTTGCCGGCTGTTTTGCTTTTGCCGCCCAATGCTGCCGTGATTTGTGCAGCGGTTAATCCGGCTGAATGCGCCAATTGAACAATTTGGGCCAACGCCTTGTCGTGGTTGCGTGACATCAGTCGCTGCTCTTCTTTTTCCAATTTGAGTTTGGCAGCGCGGATTTTTTCCAATTGCGCAGAGGTTGTTAATCGGGTCATTCAGTTGCTCCAGAAAATATTTATAAGCAAATATTATCTGACAATATATTTACCCGTGCCATTGATTTAAATTATTTAAATTAATCATATTTATTGTTGTTGAAGAGGCATGGTTTTCAAGATGCCTTTGCCCTGCTGTCTGCCCACCAAGCTTGGGGCACAATGCAAGCACTCATTCACATCGACACATGAACACCTCCGCCAACTCCACCATTGCCATCAGCGACAAAGCTGACATCCTGGCCCAGGCGCTGCCCTACATCCGCAAGTTTCATGGCAAGACCTTGGTCATCAAATACGGCGGCAACGCCATGACCGACCCTGCTTTGCAAGCCGATTTCGCCGAAGACGTGGTCTTGCTCAAATTGGTGGGGATGAACCCGGTGGTGGTGCACGGTGGCGGTCCCCAGATTGAAAACGCCTTGCAGCGTTTGGGTAAAAAAGGTGAATTCATCCAGGGCATGCGGGTGACCGATGCCGAAACCATGGAAGTGGTCGAGTGGGTGCTGGCCGGCGAGGTGCAACAAGACATCGTGGGGCTGATCAATCAGGCGGGTGGCAAGGCCGTGGGCTTGACCGGTCGCGATGGCGGCATGATCCGCGCCACCAAATTGAAGATGCTGGACAACCAAGACCCCAGCATTGAGCACGACGTGGGCCAAGTGGGGGATATTCAAAGCATCGATCCCAGTGTGGTGAAGGCTTTGCAGGACGATGCGTTCATCCCGGTCATCAGCCCGATTGGTTTTGGTGAACAGAACGAAAGCTACAACATCAACGCCGATGTCGTGGCCGCCAAATTGGCCACGGTGCTCAAGGCTGAAAAATTGGTGCTGCTCACAAACACCGCAGGGGTGCTCGACAAATCGGGTCAGTTGCTCACCAACCTGAGTGCCCGCCAAATTGACGCCTTGTTCGCCGATGGCACGATCAGCGGCGGCATGCTGCCCAAGATCAGCGGCGCTTTGGACGCCGCCAAAAGCGGTGTGCATTCCGTGCATATCATTGACGGCCGCGTCCCGCATGCCTTGCTGCTGGAAATCCTGACCGACCAAGCGTTTGGCACCATGATCCGTTCGCACTGAAACCCAAAGGGCAAACCCATGGCTGATGAGCAATCTTCCCTCGAATCACTGGCTGATGAACCCACGCGCAAGCGCCCCAAACCGGGTGAGCGGCGTATTCAAATCCTGCAAGCCTTGGCGGCCATGCTTGAACAACCGGGTGCAGAGCGGGTCACGACCGCAGCGCTGGCAGCCCGCTTGCAGGTCAGTGAGGCTGCGCTTTACCGCCATTTCGCCAGCAAAGCCCAGATGTTTGAGGGTTTGATCGATTTCATCGAAACCAGCCTTTTTGGCTTGCTCAACCAAATCGCCGAGGGCCAGCACACCGAGGTGGACAAAGCACGTCGCATGATCACGGTGTTGTTGCAATTCGCCGAGCGCAACCCCGGCATGGCCAGGGTCATGGTGGGCGACGCCTTGGTGTTTGAAAACGACCGTTTGCACCAGCGTATGAATTTGTTTTTCGACAAGGTGGAGGCGAGTTTGCGCCAAGTGCTGCGCGATGCTGCCTTGAACCAGACATCGGCCACGCCCACGGTGGACGCCCAGGTGCAGGCTTCGGTGTGGGTGTCTTTTGTGGTGGGACGCTTGCAGCGTTTTGCCCGTTCAGGCTACAAGCGTTCCCCGCTGGAGCATTTGGATGCCAGCTTGCACTTGCTCACATGACCGCGCCCACTTGCCAAGGCACAAACTCGTTTTGCCCATAACCGTGTGATTCGCTCTTGCTCGCTTGACCGGATGCGCAGGCGATGATGCGCTGAAATATCTCCTCGCCCTTGGCTTGCACCGTGCTGTCCCCGTCGACGATGTCCCCGCAATTGATGTCGATGTCATCGGCTTGGCGTTGCCACAAGGCGCTGTTGGTGGCGAGTTTCAACGACGGCGAGGGCGCACATCCATAGGCCGAACCGCGACCGGTGGTGAAGCAAATCAGGTTGGCGCCGCCTGCCACTTGCCCGGTGGCGCTGACCGGGTCGTAGCCCGGGGTGTCCATGTACACAAAGCCTTGGGTGGTGATTTTTTCTGCGTATTCATACACCGCTTGCAAATTGCTGGTGCCGCCTTTGGCCACCGCACCCAAGGATTTTTCCAAGATGGTGGTGAGCCCGCCGGCTTTGTTGCCCGGCGAGGGGTTGTTGTTCATTTCGCCGCCGTTGATGGCGGTGTAGTGCTCCCACCAGCGGATGCGCTCGACCAGTTTTTCACCGACTTGCGGGTTGATGGCCCGCCGGGTGAGTAAATGCTCGGCACCGTAAATCTCGGGTGTTTCACTCAGGATGGCAGTGCCACCATGGGCCACCAACAAATCGACCGCCACACCCAGCGCCGGGTTGGCACTGATACCGGAGTAGCCATCAGAACCGCCGCACTGCAAACCGACGGTGATGTGGGACACGCTGCAGGGCACACGTTGGGCTTGATTGACCGTTGGCAACATGGCCTGGATCAACTCGATGCCTTTGGCCACCGTCAAACGAGTACCGCCGCTGTCTTGGATGTTGAAGGTTTGCAGGCTGTTGCCCTCTGTCAATCCGCTGTGCGACAACCAGGCATTGATTTGATTGGACTCGCAACCCAAACCGACCACCAAGGCCGCCGCGATATTGGGGTGGGTGGCATAGCCGCGCATGGTGCGCTCGAGCAGTTGCAGGCCCAAGCCCTCACCGTCCATGCCGCAACCCGTGCCATGCGTGAGCGCGATCACGCCATCGACTTGGGGGAAACCGGCGAGTGCCGCTGGGTGCGTGGTTTTGGAGAAATGGTCAGCGATGGCCCGTGCCACCGTGGCCGAGCAGTTGACGCTGGAGAGCACCGCAATGTAGTTGCGCGTGGCCACCCGACCATCAGGTCGGACATAGCCCATGAACTCGGCGTGTTGGATGGGTGCAGCCGGTTTGAGGTCGGCGCAAAAAGCATAGTCGCGTTCAAAGTCCCCTTTGTTGGGCCCCATGTCCAGGTTGTGCGTGTGCACATGTTCACCGGGCTCGATGTCTTTGGTGGCGAAACCGATGATTTGGTTGTAGCGGCGCACGGGGGACCCCGCCATGATGCGGTGTACCGCGATTTTGTGGCCTGGGGGAATCAGGCCGCGCACCGCCATGCCTTCGGCTTGTGCGCCTGACAGCAGTTGTTGGCGGGCGATGATCACGTCATCGGCAGGGTGCAAGCGAATAGTGTTCATGGTCATGGTGAACGTGTGGGTGTGAGCAGATGGATGAAACATAACCCGACCACTGTGGTGCTTCAAGGGCAGATACCCGCAGCCTGTCACCTGAGAGGCAAGGCCTATGATGCGCCATCGGCAACAGCCCCCTTTTTTGACACAGGAGACCCGCATGAAACTCGTTCGCTATGGCGCCATGGGCCGCGAAAAACCCGGTTTGATCGATGCCCAAGGGCACTTGCGAGACCTGAGCGCCGTTGTGACAGACATCGGCCCTGCACAACTCAGCGACAAAGTCCTGGCCAAACTGGCACGCCTCAACACCGACAAGCTGCCTTTGGTGCGTGGCAAACCGCGCATGGGCTGTCCGGTCAGTCACGTGGGCAAATTCATCGCCATTGGTTTGAACTATGCCGACCATGCGGCCGAGTCCAATTTGCCCGTACCGGCTGAACCGGTGGTGTTCATGAAAGCCACCAGTTGCATCCAGGGCCCCCATGACCCGGTGATGTTGCCCAAAGGCTCACTCAAAAGCGATTGGGAAGTGGAGTTGGGTGTGGTGATCGGCACGCGCGCCAGTTATGTGTCCCAAGCCCAAGCCTTGCAGCATGTGGCGGGTTATTGCGTGGTGAATGATGTGTCTGAACGGGCGTTTCAACTGGAGCGCGGCATGACCTGGGACAAGGGCAAGGGTTGCGACACCTTTGGCCCGATCGGCCCGTGGTTGGTCACCCGCGACGAGGTGCCCAACCCGCAGCGATTGGGTCTGTGGTTGGACCTCAACGGTGAACGCGTGCAAACAGGCAACACCAAAACCATGGTGTTCAATGTCGCCAAGTTGGTGAGCTATGTCAGCCAGTTCATGACCCTCATGCCTGGCGACATCATCACCACCGGCACGCCACCCGGCGTGGGCATGGGACGAAAGAACAAGCAAGGTCGACCAGACCCGATGTTCTTGAAAGTGGGCGACGTGATGACCTTGGGCGTGGAAGGCTTGGGTGAGCAACGCCAACAGGTGGTGGCGTACCGCAAGCAGGCGGCCTAGACGGCGATGGTTTGAATGCCAGGCAAGCCCGGCATGCTGAAGCTGTCGGGGTCGAAGGCTTTATCGCCATCAGGATTTGCCATGCCGGTGGCCTTCAAGCCTTGGAAATCAAACAGCGTGGTGTCGAGCAAATGCGAGGGTGCCACGTGCTGCAGTGAATTGAACATGATGTCCAAGCGACCAGGGTGTTTCTTTTCCCATTCGCGCAGCATATTGCCCACTTGTTGACGCTGCAAACCGTCTTGGCTGCCACACAGGGTGCAAGGGATGATGGGGAATTCGCGGTGCATGGCCCAGCGTTCCAAATCCCGCTCTGCGACGAAGGCCAAGGGGCGAATCACGATGTGCCCGCCTGCATCGCTGACCAATTTGGGTGGCATGCTTTTCAACTTGCCCGCAAAAAACATGTTGAGGAAAAAGGTCTGCAAGATGTCATCGCGGTGGTGACCCAACGCAATTTTGGTGGCGCCAATTTCGTCAGCCACACGGTACAAAATGCCCCGGCGTAAACGACTGCACAAACTGCACATGGTCTTGCCTTCGGGGATTTTGCTTTTCACAATCGAATACGTGTCTTGGGTTTCGATGCGAAAAGGCACACCCACTTGGCTCAGGTAGTCGGGCAGCACATGGGCGGGGAAACCGGGCTGCTTTTGGTCCAAATTGACCGCGATCAAATCAAAATGAATCGGCGCCCGTGCTTGCATTTTCAGCAAGATGTCGAGCATGCCGTAGCTGTCTTTGCCGCCCGACATGCAAACCATCACCTTGTCGCCCTCTTCAATCATGTTGTATTGAACAATGGCTTCGCCAACCTGTCGGCACAGGCGTTTTTCAAGTTTTTGGGTTTCGCGTTCGATGCTCATGTGTTCACCATTGACCAGATTCCATGTGGATGGCGACTTCGCAATCCTCAAATATTTCAAGCTTGGTGATTTTCACACGCACGCCCAGCACCCCCGGCAATTGCAACAAGCGGTGGCTGAGTTTGCCGATCAGGGTTTCCAACAAATTGACATGCTCGGCGGTGCATTCGTCGATGATGATGGTGCGCACCTTGCGGTAGTCCAACACCTGTTTGATGTCGTCATTGCTGGGCAACAGCACCTGCTCTCCAAAATTCAGTTCTGCATCGACCTGAATGGGTTGGGGTTTGGTTTTTTCAGACTGCAATATGCCCAAACTGGCGTCGAAACGAAGGCCTGTGAGCGAAAGAGTTTGGTGTTGACAGTGTTGCATGGATGGCCTCACCACGCTTTGTAAGCAATGCGCTCGGTGCCCACAGACGCGCAGTCGGCATAGACGTCGGGTTTGCGGGTTTGCACACGGGCCGCGACGATGAGTGGATGCGCCATCAAGCTGTTCAACATTGCATCGCACAAGGTTTCTTGCAGTTCATGGTGGGTGTCGCCTGTGGTTTGGATGACCAACTCCCGCAAGAAGTCGTAATCCAAGGTTTGCGAAATATCGTCTTGTTGTGCAGGCGCATGCACCAAGCGCACACAAATGTCGAAATCAAACCACATGCGCTGCGCCGATTTTTTTTCAAAATCATGCACGCCAATGTGCACCAAGCGTTCAAATTGGCTGAGACTCAGCAATCGGCATTCGGTGGCCAACCGAGGGTCCAAGGCGGAAAAGGCCAGCAGGGCTGAATTCATATGGGTGAAGCGGGGATGGTGAACATGACGTCGCGTGCCAACGGGACCAAATGCTGTCCGTTGTCGGCTTGGATGGTGCAGCCATTCAGAGCAGCGTTTTGGGCGATGAAGACCGCGGTGCGTGCGATGTCTTCAGGGTCAATCGGCTGTTGACGCAAATTCACCCGGCTGGCTTGGTCAAAATTTGCTTGGCTTTGCGGACCGCTGAGGTAGATCAAACCTGGTGACACACCGCACACCCGCACATGCGGCGCCAAAGCTTGGGCTTGCAAAGCCACGCTGCGTTCCAGTGCCAATTTGCTGACGGTGTATGAAAAATAATCAGGGTTGAGGTTGTGCACCTTTTGGTCCAGCACATGAATCAGGCTGGGCGAGCCTGCAGGGGCGGGACGCCCCGACAGGCGTTGGGCCAAGGCATTGCCGAGCATCAAGGGCAAGGCCGTGTTGACTTGAAAATGCATCAGCAACTGCGCCATCGAGCTGGACTGGGCATCGTCATTCTCAAACACCGATGCATTGTTGACCACGCAATGCGGCAGTCGGTGCATGCTTGCTTCACAGGCATCCAGCAATCGTTCGTGTGCATCCGGGGCTTGTAAATCTTGTTGCACCAAGGCGCATTCAACGCCCAATGCCTGCACCAGGCTTTGGGTCTCGCGAGCTTCGCGTTCAGAGGCATGAAAGTGACAAACCACATCCCATTGCGCACGCGCGAAGGCCAGACAGAACGCGCGCCCCAAACGCTTGGCCGCCCCGGTCACCAACACCGTGGGTCTTTGATGGGAGGAATCAGCATGCGACATGAACGACAATCTGACTGATGAATGAACAGGCAACGAGTGTACCGACAGCGCTGCAGCGATTGATCCAGACGCAGTTGGTCAAGCAAGGCGGTTGGTTGCCCTTCGATCGTTTCATGGCCCTGGCTTTGTACGCGCCGGGCTTGGGTTATTACAGCGGCCACCAGCATCAGATCGGGCAGATGCCCGCAGATGGCAGCGACTTCGTCACCGCCCCCGAACTGTCACCCCATTTTGGAAGGGCTTTGGCGCACAGCGTGCAAGAGGCGTTGCAGCACAGTGGCACGCACGAGGTGTTTGAGTTTGGCGCAGGCAACGGCACGCTGGCCCAGCAACTGTTGAGTGCGTTGGGTGATGCTGTACAGCGTTACACCATCGTCGATGTGTCAGGCAGTTTGCGCGAGCGACAAGCCCAGACATTGCAGGCTTTTGCACACAAAGTCCATTGGGTGAATGAATGGCCCTCTGTCATGCAAGGGGTGGTGCTGGGCAATGAGGTGTTGGACGCGATGCCGGTGCGTTTGTTGCACCGCATGGCAGGTGCTTGGCATGAGCGCGGCGTGGTTTGGTTGGATGAACAGCAAACATGGGCATGGCGCGACCAGCCCACAGCAGACCAACCTCCTTGCGAGATTGAAGGTGAGCACGACTACTTGTGTGAAATCCATCCGCAAGCCGAGGCCTTTGTGCGCAGTGTGGGTGAGCGTTTGACGCGTGGCCTCCTGTTGCTGATTGACTATGGTTTTCCAGAGCACGAGTACTACCACCCCCAGCGCCATATGGGCACCCTCATGTGTCACCAAGGCCATCAATCAGATACCAATCCCTTGGTCCAGGTGGGGCGCAAAGACATCACTGCCCATGTGAATTTCACCGGTGTGGCCTTGGCTGGCCAAGAGGTGGGCTTGCAGGTGCTGGGCTACACCAGCCAAGCCCATTTTTTAATCAACAGTGGTTTGTTGCCCTTGTTGGAAAACGCCAGCGTGCAAGAGCGAAGCCGGGCGCAGACACTGATTCAAGACCATGAAATGGGCGAACTGTTCAAGGTCATCGCACTGGCACCTGGTGAGCCATGGACGCCCATGGGCTTTGTGCAAGCCGACCGAACCCACCGCCTTTGAGGACTTGCCATGATTCGTTGGTTGTTGGTTGTGTTTCTCGCCCTCATCTTCATACAAGGCCTCACGCCCTGGCTGAACAAATTGGGGTTCGGTCGCCTGCCAGGCGACTTTCGTTTCAGCCTGTTTGGCAGGGAATTTTTCATTCCTCTCACCACGACCATCATCTTGAGTCTGGTGTGCGCAGGGATTGCGCGTCTCTTGTGAGCTTGGGGCTATCTCTGCGCTCACCTGCTGTGAACCACGGGCAACGTTAATATCACTGCTTGAAAACTCCCCAGATGTTCAATATGTTCTCCACACGCCCTGCCATTGGTCGCACTCAACGCCTGCTGTTGCTGGCCGTGGTGTTGGCAGGGGCTGTCGGGTGGTGGTGGCCTGACATCCAACAGCGTTGGTTGAACAGTGACGCGGTCAGCCAAACCGACAAGTCATCAGGCAAAACTGAGAAAAGCAAATGGACGGGTGGGGCGCGACCAGGCAACAAAGACATGGGCAGCGGCCGCGGTAAACCAACACCTGTGAGTGTGGGCGAGGTGCGCCGCATGGACATTCGCCGTCAAGTCGATGCCCTGGGCACGCTGCAAGCGCTTAACACTGCGGTGGTGCGTGCCAAGGTTGATGGCGAATTGAAAGCCGTGCGTTTCACCGAAGGTCAATGGGTGAATGCAGGTCAACTCTTGGCCGAAATCGATGCCCGACCACTTGAAGCCCAACTCAACCAAGCGCAAGGCCAATTGGCCCGCGATACCGCACAGCTGAAGAACGCCCAACTTGATTTGCAACGCTACCGCGACTTGCTCAGCAAGGACGCGATCGCGCGCCAACAGGTCGAAACCCAAGCCGCTTTGGTCGGTCAATTGCAAGGCACGGTGCAAGCCGACCAAGCGCTAGTGGAGGCGGCCCGCTTGCAACTGTCCTACACCCAGGTCACAGCCCCCATCAGTGGACGTTTGGGTTTGAAACAAGCCGAGTTGGGCAGTTTGGTGCGTTCCAGTGACCCCAATGGTTTGGTCAGCATCACCCAAACACAGCCCATGGCAGTGGTGTTTGCCGTCCCAGAGGTGCATGTGCCTTTGATCATGCGCAAACTCAAAGCCGGTCAGGCTTTGCCAGTCGAGGCATGGGACCGTGAACAAAAAATGCGCTTGGCCAAAGGCCGCGTCAGCACGACCGATAACGCCATCGATTTGGCCACGGGCACTTTGAAGCTCAAGGCCACATTGGACAACCGCGACGGCCAGTTATTCCCCAATCAATTCGCGCAAATTCGCATGGAATTGGACACCTTGAAAAATACCTTGGTCGTGCCTGTTCAAGCGATTCAACGCGGTGCGCAAGGCAGTTTGGTGCATGTGGTGCAAGCAGATCAAACCGTGCAAACCAAGCTGGTTGAATTGCTGGCGGTTGATGGGGATTGGCAAGCGGTGACAGGCGACTTGAAGGTGGGCGATGTGGTCGTGACCGATGGGGCTGATCGCTTGCGCAGCGGGAGTGCGGTGGAGGTGGTCAAGGCCGCCAAGCCATGAACCTGTCGCGTTTGTTCATCTTGCGGCCGGTGGCCACATCCTTGTTGATGTCGGCTTTGCTGTTGACTGGCGCTTTGGCTTACCGCCTCTTGCCAGTGGCTTCTTTGCCGCAGGTGGATTACCCAACGATTCAGGTCAGCACCCTGTACCCGGGTGCCAGTCCGGAGGTGGTCACAGCCACGATCACCGCGCCCTTGGAGCGCCAGTTTGGCCAGATGCCTGGGCTGGCGCTGATGACCTCCATCAGCTCGGGCGGCGCCTCGGTCATCACCTTGCGCTTCAGCCTGAAATTACCCTTGGATGTGGCGGAACAGCAAGTACAAGCAGCCATCAACGCCAGCAGCGCGGTGTTGCCCACTGACTTGCCCATGCCACCCATCTACAGCAAGGTCAACCCCGCCGACGCGCCCATCTTGACCCTGGCGATCAGCTCCAGCAGCTTGCCCTTGACCCAGGTGCATGACATGGTGGAAAACCGTTTGGCCATGCGCTTGTCACAAATCAGCGGTGTGGGCTTGGTGAGCATCGCAGGTGGCCAGCGGCCAGCCGTTCGCGTGCAAGTGAACAACCAGGCCTTGGCCGCAGCCGGTTTTTCATTGGAGGATGTGCGCCATGCCATCAACCAATCCCATGTCAACATGGCCAAAGGCAGTTTGGATGGTCCCGACAAAGCCTCGAGTTTGGATGCCAACGACCAGCTGCGTTCTGCCCAGGACTATGCCCAATTGGTGTTGGCTTATGTGCGGGGCAACCCCTTGCGCCTGGGTGATGTGGCCAGCATCGTGGAAGCGCCAGAAAACAACCGCTTGGCCGCTTGGGCCAATGATGCCCCGGCCATCATTTTGAACATCCAGCGTCAGCCCGGTGCCAATGTGATTGACACCGTGGAGCGTATCCAGGCATTGCTGCCGTCGTTGAAAGCCTCGCTGCCACCGAGCTTGGATGTGCGGGTCATGACCGACCGCACGGTCACCATCCGCGCCTCGGTGCGGGATGTTCAGTTTGAACTCTTGCTCTCGGTGGCCTTGGTGGTCATGGTGATATTTTTGTTTTTACGCAATGCCGCGGCCACGGTCATTCCAGCTGTGGTCGTGCCCTTGTCCTTGGTGGGCACTTTCGGTGTGATGTATCTGGCTGGTTTTTCCATCAACAATTTGACACTCATGGCCTTGACGGTGGCCACGGGTTTCGTGGTGGACGATGCCATCGTGATGATTGAAAACATCGCGCGTTATTTGGAAGACCCGCAGCGCCCTGTCTCGCCTTTGCAAGCGGCATTGGCGGGTGCCAAGCAAATTGGTTTCACCATTTTGTCGCTGACTTTTTCGCTGGTTGCGGTGCTCATTCCCTTGCTGTTCATGGGTGATGTGGTGGGGCGTTTGTTTCATGAATTCGCCATCACCTTGGCCGTGGCCATCCTGATTTCAGCCGTGGTCTCTTTGACCCTGACCCCTATGATGTGTGCCCACATCCTCAAAGCACCCAATCCACAAAGCGGTCATGCCAGTTTGGACACACCCCTGTGGTTGCAGCGGATGGTGGACCACTATGCCCGCGCCCTTCGGTGGGTGCTCAACCACCCGACCTCCGCCATGGCCGTGTTTGTGTTGACGATGCTGCTGACCATGGGTTTGTATGTTTGGATGCCCAAGGGCTTTTTCCCGTTGCAAGACACAGGCGCGGTGCAAGGCATCACCGAGGCCACTCAAGCCACATCATTCGCGGGCATGGCGCAACGCCAACAAGCCTTGGCGCAGGTGTTGTTGAAAGACAAAGCGGTCGCCAGTTTGACCTCGTTCATTGGTGTGGATGGCCCCAACACGAGCCTGAACACCGGGCGCATGACGATCAATTTGGTGCCCAAAGACCAGCGCGATGCACCGTTGCCAGACATCTTGCAACGCCTGACCCAAGCCAGTGAAGGCGTGCCTGGCATGCGTTTGTATTTGCAAGCCATGCAAGACCTGAGTTTGGAAGATCGCGTGGCGCGCACCCAGTACCGTTTTTCCATGAGCGGGCCTGACGCGCAACAGTTGGGCGAATGGTCGCAACGTTTGCAAGAGCGTTTGCGAGGCCATCCGGCCTTGTCTGCGTTGGCGTCGGATTGGCAAGACCAAGGCTTGCAGGCCTACATTCGCATTGACCGAGAGGCTGCGAGTCGCCTGGGGGTGAGCGTGATGGACATCGACAATGCGCTTTACAACGCCTTTGGGCAAAGGTTGATTTCCACCATCTTCACGCAAAGCAACCAATACCGCGTGGTCTTGGAGGTGCAGCCGCAAGACCGCACCGGACCCGCTGCCTTGTCGCGTTTGTGGGTGCCTTCCAGCAGTGGTGCCCAGGTCCCTTTGAGCAGTGTGGCCCGTGTCGAGGAGCGTGCAGCCGTGCTGAGTGTGTTGCATGTGGGTCAGTTCCCCGCCGTGACCTTGTCCTTCCAACCTGCGCCTGGCGCTTCATTGGGGGAGGCGGTGTCGGCGATAGATGCGGCATGGTTGTCTCTGCGACAAGACGATGGCATGCCCAGCAACATTGAGTCGCGTTATGAGGGTGCCGCGCTGGCCTTTCAAGCGTCCATCACGCACAGCCTGTGGCTGATCTTGGCCGCGGTGGTCACCATGTACATCTTGCTGGGTGTGCTGTATGAAAGCTATGTGCACCCGATCACGATTTTGTCCACCCTGCCTTCGGCGGCATTGGGGGCCCTGTTGGCCTTGTTGCTGGCCCGACAGGACCTGGGGTTGATCGCGGTGATTGGCATCATTTTGCTGATTGGCATTGTCAAAAAGAACGCCATCTTGATGATTGACTTTGCTTTGGATGCGCAGCGTCAGCAAGGTTTGTCGCCCAGGCAGGCGATTGAGCAAGCCTGCTTGCTGCGTTTCAGACCGATCTTGATGACCACCCTGTGTGCTTTGTTGGGCGCATTGCCACTCATGTTGGGCAGTGGTGTGGGCAGCGAGTTGCGTCATCCCTTGGGCGTGACCTTGGTGGGTGGGTTGTTGGTGAGTCAGTGGTTGACCTTGTTCACCACCCCGGTGATTTATTTGCAGTTGGATGCCTGGGCCAAGCGTTGGCGTCAGACGCCGTTGTCAGCGTGAACTTCTCGGCCATCTTCATCAACCGGCCTGTGGCCACCACGCTTTTGAGCTTGGGGGTGGCATTGGCAGGTGGCTTGTCCTACAGCTTGCTGCCAGTGGCGCCCTTGCCCCAAGTCGAGTTTCCAGCGATTTCGGTGCAAGCCACCTTGCCCGGGGCCAGTCCTGAAACCATGGCGGCCAGTGTCGCCACGCCCTTGGAGAGAGCGCTGGGCACGATTGCAGGGGTCAATGAAATGACCTCCAGTTCGATGCAAGGCTCGACCCGCATCAACTTGCAATTCGACTTGAACCGCGACATCAATGGTGCGGCGCGTGATGTGCAAGCGGCCCTCAACACTGCGCAAGCGTTGTTGCCCACGGGCATGCCCAGCCGACCCACCTACCGAAAAATCAACCCCGCTGAAAGCCCGATGCTGATCCTCGCGCTCACCTCTGAGCGGTTTTCACGCGGCCAGATGTACGACATGGCATCGACCCTGTTGGCCCAGCGTTTGTCGCAAGTCGACGGCGTCGGACAGGTGACGATCGGGGGAGGCGCCTTGCCTGCGGTGCGGGTGGAGTTGCAACCTGATCGATTGGCATCGCACGGTGTGTCTTTAGAGGCAGTGCGCCTGGCCATCGTGGGCAACAACGCCCATCGCCCTAAGGGCTGGGTGGAAGACGCCCACCGGGTCTGGCAGATTGAAGCCAATGACCAAGCCAAAACTGCGGCTGATTACGCCCCTTTGGTGATCCGCTACCGTGACGGTCGCGCCATTCGATTGCAAGACGTCGCCGATGTGCAAGATTCAGTGCAGGATGTGCGAACCGATGGCATCTCCCAAGGTCAACCTGCGGTGCTCTTGGTGTTGAATCAACAACCTGGCGCCAACGTGATTGAAACAGTGGACAAGGTGCGTGAGGTGCTGCCCATGCTGGAGCAGTCGCTGCCAGAAGGCGTGGCCATGACTGTGGTGTCAGACCGAACCCCCACGATTCGCGCCTCGCTCAACGAGATTCAAAAATCACTGGCCTTGTCCATGGCCTTGGTGGTGTTGGTGGTGGCCTTGTTCTTGAAGCGTTGGCGCACCGCTCTCATCCCCAGTGTGGCCGTGCCTTTGTCGTTGGCAGGCACGTGCATCGTCATGTACCTCATGCAAATGAGTTTGAACAACCTCAGCTTGATGGCGTTGACGATTGCCACGGGGTTTGTGGTGGATGACGCCATCGTGGTGTTGGAACAAGTCACCCGCTTGCGTGAGCGGGGTTTGAGTTTGCGCCAAGCGTGCTTGCAAGGTGCACGGGGCATCAGCTTCACGGTGGTGGCCATCAGCATTTCATTGGTGGCGGTTTTCATTCCGATTTTGTTCATGGGCGGCGTGATGGGGCGCTTGTTCCATGAATTTGCCCTGGTCATGACCGCGGCCATCCTGATTTCGCTGCTGGTGTCGTTGACCACGACCCCGATGATGTGCGCGGCTTGGTTGCCCCCTGACCCTCTGGTGTCGTCGCAGCGGCCCCGCGCTTCGCGTGTGAAGCAGGTCTACCGGCGAACACTGGCTTGGGCGCTGCGGCATCAGTGGTTGATGTGGTTGGTGTTGCTGGCCGCCATCACACTCAATGTCAGTTTGTACCGCGCCATCCCCAAGGGTTTTTTTCCCCAACAAGACACGGGCCGCATCAACGGATACATCCGTGCCGATCAAAGCACATCATTCCAGTCGATGCAGCAGCGCTTGCAATCCATGTTGGCCATTGTGCAAGCCGACCCTGATGTGTTGAATGTGACCGGCTTCACCGGCAATGGGCAGCGCAATGCCGCGCAGATGTTCATGACCTTGAAGCCGCGTCCCGAGCGCCAATCCTCTGCCGATCAGGTGATTGCACGTTTGAAGACCAAGTTGTCCAAGGAAGCAGGCGCTCGGCTTTTTTTGTTGCCAGTGCAAGACCTGCGCATGGGGGCACGTGGCAGCAATGCGCAATATGAATACAGCATCAAGGCTGATGAATTGAAAGAATTGCGCGAGTGGGAGCCCCGCATCAGAAAGGCCTTGGCCAAACTCTCATCCTTGGAAGACATCAACAACGACTATGAAGACCGCGGTTTGCAAACTTCCTTGGTCATTGACCGTGAAGCAGCCACCCGCTTGGGTTTGTCGGTGCGCGCCATTGACACCACCTTGGCCAATGCGTTTGGGCAACGACAAGTCAGTGTGATTTTCAATCCCCTGAACCAATACCGGGTGGTCATGGGCTTGGCGCCGGCCTATTTGGAAAGCGCCGAATCATTGAAGCGTTTGCAGTTCATCAACGACCGCGGCCAAGCGGTGCCCTTGAGTTCATTTGCCAGGGTGGAATTGACCCATACCTCTTTGTCGGTGTCGCATGAGGGAGGTGTGCCTTCTGACAGTTTCAGTTTCAATTTGGCACCAGGTGTGAGTTTGTCGCAGGCCACGCAGGACATCGAGGCGGCTGTGGCCCAGCTGAATTTGCCGGTGTCGGTGCGCGGTGGCTTCAGTGGCACGGTCAATGCCTTTCAACAATCCTTACAAAGCCAGCCTGTTTTGATTTTGGCGGCCTTGGTGACCCTGTACTTGGTGTTGGGTGTGTTGTATGAAAGCCTGCTGCACCCGCTCACGATTTTGTCCACCTTGCCTTCGGCGGGGGTGGGGGCTTTGCTGACACTGATGGCGTTTGACACGGAGTTCAGTGTGATCGCCATGATCGGTGTGATTTTGCTGATTGGCATTGTCAAGAAAAACGCCATCCTCATGATTGACTTTGCGCTGCAGCAGCAGCGCTTGGGTCGAAGCCCTGCGCAGGCCATTCACATCGCCGCGCAGTTGCGCTTGCGCCCGATCTTGATGACCACCGCAGCTGCCATGCTGGGGGCCATCCCATTGGCGTTGGCATTTGGCGTGGGCGCTGAAATGCGCCAGCCCCTGGGCTTGGCGGTGTTGGGCGGCTTGGCCTTGAGTCAACTGCTCACGCTCTACACCACGCCGATCGTCTTTGTCGGATTGGAGGCCTTGCGTGCGCGTGTCTTGGGCCCCAGACCGAACCTCAAGCCAAGGCACAATCACCACGAATTCCAACGCGTGCCTGCATGACCCCATCTCCGATCAAAGCTGTTTATGTGGCCCTGCTGTGTGTGTCTGTGAGCGCATGTGGCAGTTTGTTCTCGTCCGCCAAACCGACCGTCGACCTCACACCGCAGATGCAGTCCGCGTTGCCTGCTGCGCCAGCCGATGAGGTCGTGGTGGAGGCTGCATGGTGGACGGTGTTCAACGACCCGGTGCTCAACCAATTGCAAGCCCAGTTGCTGCAAGGGAACTTGAACCTGCAGCTGATGGTTGCCCAAGTGGCGCAGGCCCAAGCCAGTTTGGCTGTGGCACAAAGCAGTCTGTGGCCATCGTTGTCCATCCAAGCAGGTGCAGCCAGAGCGCAAGACAAAGGGGGTTCGTCCAGCAATCAACTGAGTGTGAATGCACCGCTCAGCTGGGAGTGGGATGTGTGGGGGCGTTTGGCCTCACAAACCAACGCGGCGCAAGCCAGCTTGCGAGCCAGTCAGGCTGATTTGGCCATGGTGCGTTTGTCGGCGCAAGCCACCTTGGTGCAAACCTATGTGGCACTGCGTGCCGCTGAACGGCAATTGAATGTCTTGGCACAGGCGGAGCAGGCCTATGACAAAGCCTTGAGTCTGACGCGTTACCGCTATGAAGCAGGTGTGGTGTCGGCGGCTGATGTTGCACAGGCGCAAGTGCAACTCGCCACCACACAGGCTGCGCGCATCGATGTGCAAAGCACGCGGCTGCAGTTGCAAAATGCCTTGGCTGTGTTGCTGGGCTTGACACCCGGCGAACTCAAGCTGTCAGCCTCTGAGGTGTGGCCCGATCTGCCGCCCTTGCCCGCGCAGTTGTCGTCCACTTTGTTGCAACGCCGCCCCGACATCCGCGCGGCCCAGCAACGCGTGTTGGCTGCCCAAGCGCAGCTGGGTGCGGCACAAGCCGCTTTCTTTCCAACGTTCAATTTTTCGGCCAACCTGGGTTACCGCAGCACCGAGTTGTCCAATGTGTTCAGTGCCTCTCAATTGTTGTGGTCACTCGGTCCCAGCATGGCGCTGCAATTGATCGACGGCGGTCAACGACAGGCCGTGAAGGCTGAAGCACGTGCGGCTTTGGACGGTGCGGGCATCGGTTACCGACAAACCGTGTTGCAAGCATTGCAGGAAGTTGAGGACAACTTGGTGTTGACACAGCAGCTGCAACAACAAGCCATGGCTCAAACCCAAGCATGGCAAGCGGCTCAACGCAATTTGGAAATTGCACAAACCCAGTATGCGGCTGGCACGGTCAGTTATTTGAATGTGGTGACCGCCCAAGCATTGGCATTGAATGCACAGCGCAGCTTGCTGGACATTGAAAGCAGACAAGTGTTGGCTGGCAACCAGCTGTTGAAAAATTTCGCCGGGCAGTGGCCCACAGAGCCCGCCCAGCCTTGATCAATCGGAGCGGTCAGGCCAGTTGGGCTTTGATGGCTTGCAAACGGGCCGCGTCCACCTGCTGACCAATGTGCAGGCCTGTCAGACCTTGTTTCATCGCGGCATCTGACACCGCCGCGGTGTCCACAGACAGGACTGCTTGCAGCATGCGTTGCAAATGGGCGGCTTGTGGGTAGTTTTTTTCTTGCCAACCCAAGCGACCTTTGGCATCCGCCTCGCAAGCTTGCAACACCCAGGCAAAACGGTCGGGGCGGCGGATCGCATCGCAACGCACCAACAAGCGCAGAAGAGCCTCTGCGCTCAGTCCAAGGCAACCATGCACATGGCCATGTTCACGTGCCACCACGTCGGCCAACTCTTTGCATGCTTGCGGCACACGCAAGCGTTCACAGATGTTGCGCAAGAGTTTCACGCTGCGGCCTTCATGGCCGATGTGGCGGGGTAAGGCGCTGGGGTGCGTGTTGCCCTTGCCCAGGTCGTGACACAAAGCCGCAAAGCGAACTTCAAGACCAGTTTGCATGCGCGCACACTGGTCCAACACCATTTCAAGGTGCACCCCCGTGTCGACCTCGGGGTGGTGCTCGACCGGTTGAGGCACGCCATACAAAGCATGCACCTCGGGCAATAAGCGCTGCATAGCACCGCAGTCGCGCAACACGTGCAGCATGCGTGAGGGTTTGGTGGACATGAGGCCTTTGGCCAGTTCTTGCCAGACGCGTTCACGCACCAAGGCGTCGACCTCACCGGCTTGCACCATGTCTTGCATCAGGGCTTGGGTGTCAGGCGCCACCGTGAAATCGGGAAAGCGCGCAGCCAAGCGTGCCAAGCGAAGAATGCGCACCGGGTCTTCCCGGAATGCATCGGTGACATGGCGAAATACCTTGTCACGCAGATCTTGTTGGCCGTTGAAGGGGTCAATCCATTGGCCTGAACTGTCTCGTGCAATGGCGTTGATCGTGAGGTCCCGCCTGGCCAGGTCTTGTTCCAAGGTGACATCAGGTGCAGCGTGCACCACAAAGCCTTTGTAGCCTGGTGCCGTTTTGCGCTCGGTGCGGGCCAGCGCATATTCTTCTTTGGATTGCGGATGCAAAAAAACGGGGAAGTCTTTGCCAACTGGTGTGTAGCCCAATGCGACCATCTCTTCAGGTGTGCTGCCCACTACCACCCAATCACGATCGCCCCCACCAATACCCAGCAGGTCGTCACGAACCGCGCCTCCAACCAGGTAAACCTGCACCTCAAACGCTCGGGGTGAACACCGCATCCAAGCGGGTGGGTTGTCGAACCCCCAGTTCTGGCAAGCCAGGCAGGGCGCCTGACGCGATGTTGTCGACTTTCATCGAAGCCAAGTTGTCGCGTGACATCAGGGGTGTGCCTGGCATGAACTCCATCAACATGGCTTGCACATAGGCCAAGCCATGCGGCAAACCAAACACCCAGCGCGGGTGGCCAGACCACACACCCGCATGTTCAACCAACTGTTGCAAGCTGAACACCTGTGGACCGACCAGTTCATAGATGTGGCCAGCGGTGTTGCGGTACATGACCGCGTGAACAATGGCTTTCGCCACATCTTGCACCCACACCGGTTGGAAGCGGGTGGCTGCACCTGCTAAAGGCACAACAGGTGCAATGGCTTGCAATGATGCAAACAGGTTGATGAAGGCATCGTCCTGGCCAAATATCACGCTGGGGCGCAACACGGTGAGTTGCAAACCTTGCACGACACCACTTTGCAAAGCCGCTTCTCCACGTGCTTTGCTGCGTTGGTACATGGAAGGACCGTGTAAATCGGCCCCCAAGGCACTCACATGCACCAGCCTGTGCACGCCTTGGTTGATGCAGGTTTGGGCCAGCAGGCGTGGCAACTCCACGTGAGCGCGTTCAAAGGTGGCGCGGTTGCCGTGCAAAATGGCCACCAAGTTGACCACCACATCGTGACCGCGCACCAGCGCGGCGAGTTGCGCAGGATCGTGCACATCCGCTTGCACCACGGTCACCTGGGGCAGCATTTGCACCGAACGTGCAGGCAGTCGGCGGGTGGGCACGGTCACCTGAACACCGACACGGTTCAAGGCTTCGCAGACATGCCGCCCAACAAAACCAGATCCACCCAATACAAGTACAGAAGTCATGGGTGAACTGTAGCGTCATTCTGCTGTCGGCCAAGCCCAGTGTGTGGCGATAATTCAGCCATGAATCAATTAGATGCACTCAAGCTAAACACCACCGTGGTGGCCGACACCGGCGACTTCCAACAAATCGGTCAATTTCAACCACAAGACGCCACCACCAACCCGTCATTGATTTTGAAAGCGGTGCAAATGCCTGCACATCAGGCGTTGTTTCAAGCCACTTTGAAGCAGCACCAAGGCCAGGCCTTGGACGAGGTGATGGACCATGTGTTGGTGCAGTTCGGATGCCAAATCTTGAAGCACATACCTGGTCGGGTCTCCACCGAAGTGGATGCCCGGCTCAGTTTTGACACCGCCGCCACGATGGCACGTGCTCGACGCATCATCGCCCTCTACCAAGCCCAGGGAATTGACACGGACAAGCGGGTGCTCATCAAAATTGCAGCCACATGGGAAGGCATTCAAGCCGCCCAGGTGCTGGAGCGTGAAGGCATCCACACCAACCTCACCTTGTTGTTTGCATTTGCGCAGGCCGTGGCGTGTGGGCAAGCTGGGGTGACGCTGATCTCACCTTTTGTCGGGCGCATCTACGACTGGTACAAAAAAGCGGCGGGCAGCCAGTGGGACGAAACAGCGAATGCCGGTGTCAACGACCCTGGTGTGAAAAGCGTGCGCCACATCTACAACCACTTCAAAAAGCATGGCATTGCCACCGAAGTCATGGGGGCGAGCTTTCGCAACACGGGGCAAATCATCGCTTTGGCGGGATGTGATTTGCTCACCATCAGCCCCGACTTGTTGACCCAGTTGCAAACCACACAGGCCCCTGTGAACCGTTTACTCGATGCTGCTTCAGCCCAAGCCATGGACTTGCCTGCCGTGCAATTCAATGAAGCCCAGTTTCGTTTCGCCATGAACGAGGATGTCATGGCCAGTGACAAATTGGCGGAAGGTATTCGAGCGTTTTGTGTGGATGTCCGCAAACTGGAAGTGCTGATGCAATCCTGAAGCAGTCAAGCAAAGCGGTCGACCGCCACGCCTTTGTCAAAACGCAGCGGCGGGTGTTTGACGCGGCGCGACCCTTGGCGCAGGCAATCAGCTGGCATGGCATGCTGCGGTCCCCAAGCGAAACCCAACACGCAGCCGTCGTCTTGCCGGCTGGGCGTTTTCAAGGTCTGTAGCGACCGGATCTCTTGGAGTACGATGGGTCTCATCTGTTGTGGATGAAAATGAAAGTACTCAAATATTAATCGATAAATACCCTTTATTAGTTATTAAATAGTTAAATTTTGTGATTTTGTGTATTTTTATCCCCACAAAGTATTCATTTTTGAAGCAGCTTGTCACACGGGTCTTGGCGCTGATGGGGCAGCGTGAGCCAGACATAGTCGGCTTGCTGAGCCCATTCAGCCAGAAATGCTTGTTGCTCGGCCAGGGGCTTGGCGTCGTCCCATTCCATGAACAGCACGCTCACGGTTCGCAGCTGCGGAGCCGCTTGGGCCACCACATAGGGCACGCCCAAGTGCTTCCAAGCATGCCCATTGCCAGCCAACACAATGCTTGGCAGATGGGCGAGTGCAACCTCGGCCATTGCCGCATCCCGTCCACGCTGTACGGCGGCCATGCCCTCGAAGAGGCTGGATGGCATGGCGCGGCAGTGACCTTCGTCAATTTCTTCGTCCATGGCTTTGCGTTGTGTCTCGTTGAAGGGGGCTTTCGCCAGCAAGGTGCGCACCGCTTCAGGCAGGCTTTGGCCTCGGGTTTTGAACACTTCTTTGATGGACTCGCCAGCCAGGTTGCCTCCCATCAAAGGCATCTTCATGGCAGTGACTGCTTCAAACACAGGTTGGTGCAAAGGCCAGCCCCAGCCTTGGCTGTCAAAGCCTGCTGCTTGTAAGCCTGCCAACAAGTCGCCGCCCCCATGGGCTTGTTGTCGCCAAGTCAGATGTTCTGCCACCACCGTCTTGCTGGACGCAGGCAATTGGCGCAGCAACTCACCGCGCAATTGATGATGGCGCGGGTTGTCGTGCACTTCCCCCAGCACCGCGACATCAGCCTCTCGCACAACGTTCACCAACTGCGCCATGTCGATGGGCGCCATGTCCGACATGCGCACAATCTGTGCAGTGGCGCTGGGCGAGAGAACAACGCAGACCAAGCTGCACAGGGTCAAGCTAAGGTGTTTTTTGAGCTGCCGCCAAATTGACAGGAACGCTGGAAGTCTCATGATGGGTGTCATTAGCTGGTTCGGTGCAATCAGACCACATGCTGACAGAGTTGGAAGTAGGCCAAGAAAAAACCCCGCAAGGCGTGAACCTTGCGGGGTGTGTGTCGTCATGGAACCCGAGTACAACTCGGGGAGACGGACCAGGCCATTACATGCCCATGCCGCCCATGCCACCCATGCCGCCCATGTCACCACCGCCCATGCCGCCCATAGGAGCATCTTCTTTCGGTGCTTCAGCGATCATGGCTTCGGTGGTCAACATCAAAGAGGCCACAGATGCTGCGTTTTGCAGTGCAGTGCGTGTCACTTTGGTGGGGTCCAAGATGCCCATTTCGATCATGTCGCCATAGGTGTCGTTGGCGGCATTGAAACCGAAGTTGCCTTTGCCAGCCAGGATGGCGTTGACCACCACAGAAGGTTCGCCACCAGCGTTGTAAACGATCTCGCGCAAAGGCGCTTCGATCGCTTTCAACACCAGCTTGATGCCAGCTTCTTGGTCAGGGTTGTCGCCTTTGATGGTGCCAGCCGCTTGACGTGCACGCAGCAATGCCACGCCGCCGCCAGCCACGATGCCTTCTTCCACAGCAGCGCGGGTGGCGTGCAATGCATCTTCCACGCGGGCTTTCTTTTCTTTCATTTCCACTTCGGTGGCAGCACCGACCTTGATCACGGCCACACCGCCAGCCAATTTGGCCACTCGCTCTTGCAACTTCTCGCGGTCGTAGTCGGAGGTGGCTTCTTCGATTTGGATACGCACTTGTTTGACACGTGCTTCGATGTCAGCAGCAGCACCAGCACCGTCGATGATGGTGGTGTTTTCTTTGCCCACTTCGATGCGCTTGGCAGAACCGAGATCGGCCAAAGTGACTTTTTCCAAAGTCAAACCAACTTCTTCAGCAATCACT
>JACCDW011971404.1_pt1 | contig 58925 bp, 87 predicted proteins | sample 7449781 | NCBI WGS metagenome assembly JACCDW01 (sample SAMN15323449, study PRJNA562643) | freshwater metagenome | isolation source: river surface water | place: USA:Blue River Watershed | collected 2017-08-18
CGTTATGTAGGGAGTTATTGTTGTTATGTAGGGAGTTATTGTCGTTATGTAGGGAGCTGACGCTTTGGTTATAGTTGTCTTCTGGAAGTTCTTTGTAATCATCCCAAAAATAGTGAGGCTGGTAAGTAAATCTGTTCCATTTTACTTTTCCATCTGGCACTATAGCGCAAACTATATTTCTATTGTCTAAAATATTTTCCACTACAATTTCGTAATCGCACCCTAAAGCTTTTCTTTTATATCTCTTCCCTATTTCTGGCAATTTATTTGTCATTTAACATCCTCCATTTCATTTCCATTGTGTGTCCTAAAATAAACCCAGTCAAAACATACCAAAAATCCCAGCCAGTTAGCAATGAGATAATTAAGCAGAGGCCAATAGTTACTAAAGCCATAAAGACTGACATTAAAATATCATATAGAGGTTTTTTCATAGTTTTATCCAATAATGACTAAGTTGATGAGTCGAGCAATTGTAATAAGATAAATACCAATAAATCCAATCCGATGTAGTCCGAAACCAACGAATCCAAAAAAACTATCTAAAGAAAAATGCTTATAGGCTCCATAACCTATAACATGACTTACTACGGCAATCAAATATAATCCTAACCACATAAAACCTCTTTTTTTGTTAGTAAAGTTTATTAAATTTTAATTATTTGTCTCTTAATCAATTCACGAAAGATTCTCGTCAAAGCTTCCACATCATTCATCGCTCGGTGAGCGTTGACAATTGGTTCATCGAAAAGATATTCGTGAAGAACAGTTAAACTTAGTCGAAAGCCTCTCAACTTCATCGTTTGATTAACTGTGCAAATATGCACAGGAGCAAAAGGGAAGTTCGTTAGTTTGTTGATTCTGATTAACTCGTATTTCAACATATTAATATCGTAGGCCACATTGTGAGCGACCGCGTACTTTTCTCCTAAGAAGAATTTCACCAACTGTTGATAGTGTTCTGCAAAAGGTTTGGCTGTTGTTAGTTGATCATTTCTGATTCCTGTTATTTTTGTTATCTCAGGGATGATTAGCTCCTGTGGATTAACGAAAAACTCTAGGCGATCGATTTCTTCCAAAGTGCTATCGTCAATCTTTATCGCTGCAAACTCGATTATCTTTGGTTGCATGTTGACCGACACAACCGAAGCTTTGTTTAAGCCTGTTGTTTCTGTATCGAAAATTATTGCCATTTTATTCTCCAGTTATCATTAATTTTCACCAACGGATCCTAAAAAGATCTCGTGAGCTTTTCTCTTAAACTCATCGTCTTGTTTCCAAATAATAGTTCGGCAGATCAAGCCTAGAGAAGTGGCGTTTTCCGAGGTAACTTTTACTTCTTCACCATTTAAAGCTTTTTGTATTTTTTCTTTGAAATGAACAGGCTCTTTTATTTGTGGTAAAATTTGTCTCAACCATTCAATAGCTTCAAGAAGAAAGAAAAGCTCACCCTCATCGTTTGAATCAAAAATGTCTTCGGCTGTTCTATTTTTAGATTTACCAAAGAATCGCAAATCATCACAATTAATTAACCAAGCAATCAAATTGCACCAATTTTTGATTGTTTTATTTTCTATATTTATTTTTTGGTTTTCTTTGTTTAAACCTGTTGTCTCAGTATCGAAAATTATTGCCATATTCTAAACCTTTATTTTACTTGATATGATTTGCAAAGCTAAAGTCTTTCTTTTGATTACGCTGTTCGGAGAGTTAGTTGTCTCTTCGTAAGCTTCGATAGTAAAATTTTCAAAATCTTTAGTTAAATTGTTAAATCTTTCTTCCTGACTCCGTGGAATCAAAAGTGTTATTTGTTTTTTAATCATTTCTTCCATCCTCTATCCCTCAATTTTTGGTTGCAAAAGAACAAACATAAAACCTTTATCAATTGGTTGGTTTTTCTTTAACCATTGCATAGCAAGTTTTTTGTTCTTTGATTCAATTTTTCCTATAAACTCCCAATGTTTCGCAGAATCAGGCAAAGTTTTCTTTGCAACCTTTCTACCGATTCCACTATCGTTCATTGAAGTTTCAACATCAACTTTCAACGCTGGAGCTATAAAAACGCTATATTTTATCATTTTAAAACTAAATTAATAAAGTTAAAGCTAAAGTAATTAAAATCAATAGCAAGAAAAATAATCCTGTTTTAAAAAAGAAAAACAAGAAAACCAATAAGCATAATCCTAAAGTCGTTATTTGTGCCACTTTTACTTTCCTTCAAAATATTTAATAAAAATTTCAGAGCCGTACTGCTCTTTTGTTAATTCGATCAACTCTTTTATCAGATAACTTTTCTTCTTTTTATCTTTGTTTTGGTCAACAAAATATTTTGTGCCTTCCGAGCAAGCGCCAGTAACATCTCTGTAAAGTTGAATTGCCTCCTCAAAGGTTACTTTATCACTAGATTTTAAATGTTTCCATTTGGTCAAATCTCTATCGCTTATTTTGAAAATGATTGAATCTTTAGCTTCTTTAAGTGTTTTTCCATGCGAATAATAAGCTTTACCAGAAACTTCTTTTTTTATCAAATAGCTTTGTTTTGTCTCGTTGTAGTTGATAACCTTATAAACGTCTCCTTTTTTATTAACAATTTTAGACAAAATGCCGTCAGCAATAATGTGTGGTTCGCCATTAAAATTTCCGTTTATTAAAAAACCTTTAATTCCGTTTGGACATAATTGGGTTTTGTTCCCTTCTTCTAAAATTATAATCTCTGAAGTATCGCGGCGAAGAGCAACGCAATAAAACCCTGTGTTGAATGCGCAATAATACCCTGTGTTGAATGTGCAACCAGACCCTGTGTTGAATGTGCAATAAGACCCTGTGTTGAATGTGCAATAAGACCCTGTGTTGAATGCGCAATCAGCCCCTGTGTTGAATGCGCAATAAGACCCTGTGTTGAATGTGCAATTATACCCTGTTTTGAATGTGCAATAAGACCCTGTGTTGAATGTGCAATTATACCCTGTTTTGAATGTGCAATAAGACCCTGTGTCGAATGTGCAATTAGACTCTATGTTGAATGTGCAATTATACCCTGTTTTGAATGTGCAATTGTCAAATTCTGAAAAGTCTAAAACTAAATTATTTTCTAAACTTGAGAAAGTTTTTGTTTTTTTATTCCACTCAAATTTGTTTAAAGCCAATTGTTTTCCGTTTTGTAAAACTCTTTTTTGCACTTCTTTTTTAGTAAGCATGATTTCTATTTAAAATTTTTGATATTTTTGTTTCTGTGATTTCCAACGCTTTTTCCAATCTATGTTTCAAATCGTCTAAAGCTTCAAACTCACTACAAAAGCAATAACTCTTTTGTTTAAAATATTCTTTGCCATTGAAAATGATTTTGAAATATTTTGAATTTGGTATTTCGCTTTCCGCCATTTGACACTTGGCGACCATATTTCCAAGAATGACAAAAACTTCATCACCTTTATTTTTAAAATTTTCCACTTTTATCCTCTTTTGTGTAAATAAATGTACGCCTCGTTGAAATTCTTAAAGATCTTCACTTCTTGGCTATCGTAAACCCTGACACAATAACCAGATTTTGTCTTTTCTATTGTGCCATTCAAAAATTGTTGAAGATTGTTCATAATTTTAAAAATGCTTTAACAGTTATCATATTTATTGTTGATTTAATTATTGTTTTTATATTTTGATAATTTCGCTTTTTTCTTTGTTAAAATTCTCAATATTTTGTTTCGCCGCTTTAACTAAATGAACGCTAGAAATAGCGAGCAAAAAAATCAAAAAAAGAACTAACACTAAAGCAAGTAAATTGTCATTTTTCATTTTATTTTATCAAAAAAGAAGTTGAAAGAACTGTAATCATTACGATTTAAAGCTTTTACAGCTTCAGCCGCAAATTTTGCGTTTATTCGCCGCCCTGCCTTAATACCGACAGAATTGTAGCGAATGAAAAGCGCAAATCTTAAAAAAGATTTATATGCAAAAAAACTAAATCTTTGGAAAAATTTCATCATAAAAAAAATCTAGAATTTTAGGAGTTGGTAAATAATCAAGCTCAAAAGCTCGTTCAAATAACTCATCACTTGCATTAGCAAATCTAAGAGTTCCGAGATGAAAAAATATTTCATCTAAAAAAGCTTCTCTAATATCCATAAGTAGTGAGCAGAACATGCAATTGAGCTAGTTCACGCTTAGTAGCGCGCTCAAATACAGTTGATAATCTGAAGATCTCAGCATCAAGATCTCTAGTAGTAGAGAGATAGCTGTCTAGTCTCTTTTTTAAATTTTCTTTCATAGTTTTTTAATAATTTCTTTCATAGTTTTTTAATAATTTCTTTCTGAATCTCGCGACACTCAGCGCGATTCTGTTTTATTTTTTTGTAAATCGGATTTCTCTTCAAAGATTGCCACAGATTCGCAACTTCTTTTTCTCTAGCTACTTTAGCGGCTAAAAGCTGTCTTAGTTTCATATTACCCCTTTTTATTGTTAAAAAAACAAAATTAAAATCAAAACTATTGCTGCACATACAGCAAGCAATAGATGCGCTTTTTGTAAATTATTCATAAAATCATTAATAAAATTAATAAAAAACAATAAACACTTGTTATTGCTATCGAAGCGATACAAAAGAAATCGCTCTCTTTTTGTTTCAGTTCTTTTAACATTTTTTTCATTACAAAATTATTTTGTTAATATCTAAAGTGCGGCACTTGTCAATTATCTCTTGAATTTCGTCAATAATCTTTTGCGCCTCTTCTTCCGTTCTTCCTTCGTCTGTTAAATGTTCTTTTAAATCTTCGTTTTCGTCAATAGCGCAAGCGAGATCATCAACAAAAACAAAAGTTGAGTGGTGATTGCCTTGATATGTTTCTACTGTTGTATTTAGTGTGTAATGCTGGTTTTCGTCCGTTCCTCGCAAATAGTCGCTTGTTGAGGGGCTTGCGTTGTCGTTGAAAGCGTCAATATTGACTTGGTTTATTGTTTCGATTTTCATAAATTATTTTAATCTTGATTTTAATTCTTTTTGTAAGCTATTTAAAAGTTGTTCGGCTCTCTCTAATTCGTCTCTGTTCAAGTGATAACCGCTCAAAAGGTGTAACAAAAGTTGGATGTTGGACATGTTTTACCTCTTTAATTTTTTAGCGATTACGTCTTTTTTGTGCATGTCAGCCCAAAAAGATTTAACAGCTTTGCAAGTTTTAAACCAATTAGTGCTGCCTAAATAGTTTTTCGTTTCGCTGTCGAAAACGTCAATTTTAGGGTTTTTGGAATCGTAATTGTGTAACTCGTTACAATTTATTATTGTTTTTGTCATAAATTTATTCATTATTTTTATAATCATCAGAGTTAATTAATTCAAGTTGGTGTCCGCAATTTTTGCAAGTTGCAGTGATTATTAAGACACCAGCGCAAAGATCTTTTTCAATTGAAAAAGAATCGTTTTCGCATTTTTCGCATGTTTCTTGAAATTTCATTTTTATATAATTCTGAATTGCTGATTGCTGATGCCTTTTTCGTAGCCAAAAAGCGCGCATTTTAGCGAATAAGAAAGATCACACGCCATATCCATTCCGCAACCGCCAATTGTCAAATAGCCGTTTTTATCGAGCTTAAAAACATCAGCTTCCGCAATATAAAAGTTTAATTTTTGCAAAGTTGGCTTATTAACGTATTTTTCTTTTTTGCAATCGTAAACTTTTGACTTAGTTATAACATAAGCTGACATCTTTCTAGTCATTCCGCTTTTGCTTACACTGTGAATATTTACCAAAATTTCAGAGTCAGGTTTTACTAAGCGTTTTAGGTCTTTGATCGCTTGTTGTTTTTGTTCGTTTTTGTTTAGCATAAATTTAAAGTAATTTTAAATTGATAATTTTTGAAGCAGATTGATTTTTATTTACTATTTTTTAATAGTCAAACATTTTTTAACAAAAGATTTTAGTAATTTGATTAAAGCTAATTTTAACAAAATGATTGGCGATTTTTCTTGTAGTTTGACGCTCATTTTTCGACAAAAGTAATTTGACGATTTTCTTGCGATGAAAGTTGCAAGAGATTGTTTAAGATTGAAAGTTAATAGTTGAAAGTGGTAAGACGAAAGACGAATAATTGTGATTTTTTCTGCTAACATAAATTTAAAGTTTTTTAAATTGAGAATAAAACTAATAACAAAAAATAGGTGCTTGTGATTGCAATCGAAGCTATGCAAAAAATATCTTCTGAAAGATTATTGAACATTTTTTTACCTATTTTTAATTTGTTGGAGAAATTCTATTTTAAAGAATTTTAACTTACAAGCACTTTTTTAAAATATTTTTAACTTTAATTGAAAATCTTTGGTAACGCGGCGATTTTCAAAAGAGTTAAAGATTTTTAACGAAAGTGAAAGATTGTTAAGATCAGTTTCTACACTACAAATTTAAAGTCAATGAATTATTTTAAAATAAATTAAAGTTGAACATTGAAAGTTTTTGTGGGGCGTGCACTGTTGAGAGAGTAGGGGCGATAGGCTCAAAAAGAGGGTGTTTTATTATAAAGATTCTACAGAAAAAAATAATTTTTTAAAAAAATTTTTTACAAAATAGGCGTAGAAAGCGTAGAACGCTAGAGACTGTAGACCGGAGAGCGTGGAAAGCTAGTGTGGAAAGGCGTAGAACCGCGTAACCACGTGGATTCCCGTTTTTCAAGAGGCTTTGAAGCCTTGGGGCTGTAGGAGGTGAAAAAATAAAAAAATATTTTTTTACCTTTTTTCTGAAAAACCTTATATAAGAGATTTTACTTTTGTTAGTCCGAAGCCTTGCGGCTGTAGGCTCGAAGCCACTTTTTACTTTCTGTTTTTTGGTCTAAAAAAGTTAATCAAATTTAATCAAAAACAAATCAGATTAAACAAAAATCAATTTTTAAAATTCAAGAAAAATATTTTAGATTGATTCAAAAGTTATTAAACAAATTCAAATTTTAATTTGACGAAGAAAGATTAACTTTTGTTAAAAAGCAAAACTAAGTTTTTAAAGATCAAACATTTTGTTAAAAAATATTTTAAGAAATCAAAATTGTTTAAATTTGAAATCAACATTCAAAACTTTTAAAAATCTGTCAATCGGCACTTTTCTGATTTAAGCACGCTCAATTCCTGACGCTCAATTTTTTAAATTTTAAAAGTAAATAAAAACAACTAACTTTTGTTAATAAATTTGAGAGCGTTTCAATTTGAAAATTTGCTGATTGACTCATAAAAAAACGCTGATAATTTGCCACAGTTATTATTAATAAAATATTATCAACATCACGCGAAGCCTACAACCACAACGATCCACAAAATGCGAAAAAAACCCAAGCACAGAAATCATTACAAAAAATTCCACGCTTTCGCAATTCCATTAATTGAAAAAATCGGAACAAAAACCCTCTTGGATTTTCCAAAACAATTTCAAGAGTTTTGGGATATGTATTTTGAAACTTATGACGAAAAACCGAACAAAAAAGGCGACTGGAACAAAAATTTAAACTTTAGAAAGAAAACAACGCTGCGCTTGCTTAATATGGTTCAGCACCAAAAAAAGAAAAAAAGCAGATCGGTTGCGCTACACGAAAATTACATCAAATTTCACGTCGAAACAAAACAGCAACAGCGAACGAAACTTTTAGACAAAAACAAAGCAAAGCGCGCAGTAATTAACGAAAGCGACAATCTAGAAATCATTACGAAGAAAATCGAAAAGAAAAAGATTACTGAGATAAGCTTTGCAAGCTCGATCACAGTTGAAACAGTTGAACGAATTGAAACAGAAACTAAATTCTTGAATTATTTTGCGCGTGACTATCTTCAACAAGTAAGAGAAACTTTCGGCGCAAAAAACGAAAACACTCATAACAACGATTATGTAAAATTAGATGATGAAAACGAGGCTTCAGATCAAGAGGCTCTAGACGAAAGACAATCGACAATCGGCGAACATCAAGAGACGAAAGACTTGCGCGAAGAGTCGAACGCTTCGAGCTTAGAAAACTCTGAGCAAAAGAAGGGGGTGGCAAATAGTCCGAAGATTAGCCGACTGAGCTGCAATGACCTAGGGGGGGTAGGGGGTGGGTCTTCTTCGCGCGCCAAAAAACGCCCGACTTTCCATTTTCAACATTTGGCTCTTACCAATCAATTTCGTCAAAAGCTGACTAGCATAGCTGATGATTTAACAAGTAAAATCCTCTCTTGTAACCCAAGAGAGTTATCAGACATCAATAAGACTCTCGACACTATATCTAAGTTGATCGACACAACACGAAAGTTGGATCTCCAACCAGTCTATATGCTTAACCAGATAGCTGAAGGCGGATTTAACCGTCAAAAAGAGCTACAAGGAGCTGTCGTCAATGATAAATCAATGATCGACAATGGACAAATAGTGTTAGAGAAAGTCAAAGAAGAAGCGCAAATAACTAGCGAAGATGTAGAAAAAGATCTTAAACTGATCGGCTCTTCACTTTTGTTAAACTCCGCTAATCAATTTGCAGAAGAAGCAAGCACGATCGAGCAAGCACCTATTGAAGCAGAATTTACCACAGAAGATGAAGGACATAACTAGAAACCAAGACTTTAGCTTTTTGTCAAATCTGTCTGTATCTCCATACATAACAGCTCGATACTCGATGTACATGTGGTGCTTGTTGTTTAATCGTGATATTGAACCAAAGCACAACTATCGTGATAAATTTTTCACGATTTTAAACTATGAGTTCGAATCTTTTTTACATTCAACGAATGACCTTTTGCTTTTAGAAGCTCCACCAAGGACAGGTAAAACTGAGTTTGACATTAATATTTTCTTATGTTGGCTTCTTGGGTCGCAGAGAAACAATCGTTTTTTGATAACTGTCTCGAATCGAATGTTGAAAGTCTCTCTGCGAAAGAAAATAGAGAGAGTCCTGCGATCACCACTTTTTGCTAGTGTGTTTCCTGACGTAAACATAGAGATTTGCAACGAAAGTCATATTTCTTTAACAAATGGCAATGAAATTAGCTTAACCACAACCTATTCAATGACCCCTATTGGTGTAGGTTTTCACTGGATTTTCCTAATTGACTTTTTGGTTTCAGAGACGATGACATCTGAAGCGAACAGGATGCAAGCTTTTCAACAGTTAGAAGGTATTTTGTCAAGGACTGAGCATACACCAGCGACAAAAATTCTTGTTGATAACCAAAGACTTGGGTTGCAAGACTTGTCAGCTTTTATGACTGCACGTTATGATGAGATGGGGTTAAAGTATCATCGAATTACGCTTCCTTATCAATTTGATGAAAACTGGAAGCACGAAAAATTACCAATTTTGTTTAAAAAAGGTGATTATTTGGTATCAAGGTTTAATGATTTTGAGCGAATGAAGGTTATAGCGAGGATTGGTTCTTATCGTTTTGACACGGAATTCCAACAAAAACCACGCCGACCAGAGGGTGATTTGGTTAGAAGAGAGATGTTTATGTTGTATAAACAGGAAGATTTGCAGAATATCGAGTTTAAAACAGGTTTTATCACTACAGATAATGCTTATGAGAATAAAAAACGTAGTGACTACAACGTCTATTGTTATTGGTTGGTTGACTATGCCAATAATCTTTACTTGATCGACATGATGAGAAAAAAGATGAAAGGTATTATGGCGGAAAAGATTTTATGGTCGTTTTATGTCAAATGGCAGGATGGATTAAAGAATGGTGGGCCAGGAGTGAATAATGTTTTGATAGAAAACACGACAAACACTAAACTTACTATCCAAAAATATAAAACAGGATTTTATATTGGCGAAGAACGAGTGGCTTTTGGCTCTCTACTTAAAGAGTTGCCACGAAGAACAAATAAATTTTCACGATTCAAGCAAGCAATTCCTTTTGTTGAGGTGGGAAAACTTTATCTTCCATCACATGACGTTAAAATAGAGGGGATTATAGATCCAAAAGCGGAAATAACAGATCTTTTGATAAAAGAATGCGAAGAAATGCGAGAAGATGATTCGCACGAACATGACGATATTGTGGATAACGTTGTTGATGCTATCAATGAAGCGAACAAAGGCGATTTAGGATACGGAATATCAGTGTCTTCTGATAACAATTAAGCAGTAAATTAAACTTACGGGACGTTTTAAGCCCCGCAAGCCCCTTAAAAAATTGCGACAATTAAGTCGCAATTTTTTGTAGACAAAGATTTTTAAAGTGCAAATAAAATTTTACTCATCAATTACTTTTGGCGCAGACCCCTGCTACATCAAATATAATCACCACAAATAATATAAAAATAGCAAGAGCCTGCAAGCATAATTTTTTTATAAATAAAATCTTTGTCAATCTTTTTTCTTGCAATTTATTTTTTAAACATAAAGAGTACCAAATGATATTAATTAAATCATTTTAAATATGAAAAAACATTTAGTAATTTTTGCTACACTTACATTTTTATCATCATGCTCAACATTGAACAAAAGCAGTGTTGTGTCGTCTCAATCAATTTATTTTGCTGAGTCATCAGGAAAGATTAAAATGGAGATTGATAAATCAGGAAAATGGACATCTATCGAGTCTGCTGGATCAGCAGCTTTATTAGCTGACGATTCTCATGCAATTGAGCAAGCGTTTAATATGGCGACTATGAGAGCAAAAGGAAATTTGGCGGAGTTTCTAAACAATGAAATCAAATCTGACAAATCAACAGAAACAATTATTTCATTAACGAAAGAATTGGAAACAAAAGATAATTTATCAACCAAGGTTGTAGAGAATATCACAAGCAATTCGAAAATTATTTTGAAAGGCGTTTACGTTACTGAAAGAAAAATTTCTGAAGACAGAAAATACGTTTTTGTTCAAATCAAAACCGATAAAAAAACTGTCGATGCTATTAACTCTTTGATTAAATAATTCATGTCTAAATATATTTTTTGTTTATTTGTTTTTTTGCTTTTCTCCGCAAACAACGCTTTTGCGGAGAAAATAAAGGTTGAAGGTTACGGCCTTGATTCTGAATTAGCGATGGTTTCTGCCAAAAGAAACGCCATCGCCAAACTTTCTGGAGAATTTGTTGATTCAAAAGAAGTTTTGAGAAGAGAAGCTGTCACCAGAGAACTTAGATCCGTCACTTATGGAGTCGTTAAGGATTACGAAATATTGGAAAAATATGATCCTGAAACGCGGAAAGTAGTAATTTTGGCGGATGTCGATAAAAACAACGCTTTTTTTCGAGACAAAGAGAAAGGTAATAAAATAAAACTTAAAAAAGAAACAATCAGAGAAATGTCTCAGGCCGTTGTTGATAGAGTAAACGCTGTTAAAGATCTTTTCAAAGACTTAAATGAAATTTACGATGTCAGGGTTGAAAAAGTTGAGATGGGGTTGCCAAACGGACAAAACTACACGTATTTTGTTGAAGTTTCTATTGAAACGAAAGAGTCTTGGTTGAACAAAAGACAAGAGCTTGAAAAAGTTATTGGCAATTTTGATCACATGGTTTCTTTAAACAGAGGTTGCCACATTTCAGCATTTAATTTCAGGCTAGTTGATGAAAAGAATGAGATACGCATCAAACCTGTACAATTCAAATTTGAAAAAAATGAAGATGGAGTAATTCTAGGCAACAAAAATCGTTATGAAACATCTTTTATGATTTCTACACCTAGAGAGATAGAAGAGTTCAGTTTCAAACTAATATTGTTTGAAAGCGACAGTTTTCATAGACTGCAATGCTTTATCGCTCCTGTAGAATAAAAATTACTTTTTACCTTCTACAGTAGGATTAGCTTTAGTTTCATTCTTGAAGATGTTTCCGTTGAAAACATTTCCATCAGGAACATCTTGCAAGAATGAATATTCGTCAGAACACATTTTGATTATTTTTCTAAACTCGTTTAAATATAAACCGTTATTTTGCGTAATCATTGTTGCCTGAGCAATCATCTGCTTTTGATAAATCTTAATTTTTGAAGTGTTGACAGCCAAGTAACAATTTGGAGCGGCGACTCTCATCACTTTAAAAAGATTTTCCATGAATACGTTAAGCTTGTCTAAAACATTCATTTTATAAGATCTGATCGCTCCATCATATAGGTCTTGTAGTTTAGTATTTGCGTTGTTTGAGTATTCGCTTTTACCAATGTACGCGTCATACGAACCACCATCGACTTGCGAGAATATTTGATCTCCAACTAACGAATGATAAGCAAGATTGTCTTCAGCATTAGTAGGGATAGATAAAGGTTTAACGTCAACTTCAAGAAGAGGATGAGAAGGAATTATAACTCCACCACTATTTCTAGCACCTTTTGTGTTTCGCAATTGAACTTTGAAGTCTTCAACCGCTTTTTCAAAATCTTTTAAGTCTTTTGGAGACATTGCTGTATCAGGTGTAGCACCTTTGTAGCTTAATTTAATCACAGATGACGGAAAGCAAGCGTTCTTGTGGAATGATGTTGCATATTTGATTATATGGTTTTGCAACAAGATATAATCTATTTTGTCATTGAATGCACTTCTAAAACATTGGTATTTGATGTCGTAATTACCAAAAACAAACAAAATTTGGATTTCTTTTTCTGTTTTGTAAACATAATTCAAATATTTTTCATCATAAGTGAATCTTTTTACACCAGTAGAGTCGTAAACAACGTTGTAAAAATTAGTTCCATAATCGTTTCTCATTAATTCTATAGACTGAGCTAACCTTATGTTTCTTTTTTGAGAGAAACTTAGTTTATCACTATTATTGAAAGAAAAAATCAACCCACCAACACCTTCTTGATAGGTTTTTTTAATCATGTAATTATTTATTTCTGATAAGTTTGTCGGTGATGGGTCAGAATTTGGCCTTCTTAAAAAACTAATAAAATCGTTGACATGTTTATTGTCGCTTTCTTCATCGTAGCCTTTTTTGGCTTCTTTAGCTATTAAATCACCTTCGTTTACAATAGAAGATTGTTTAGCGATAATAGTCGATACGCTGGCGTTGTTAGATATTTCATCAACATTTGAGTAAAACACCGTGTTAATCAAGTTACCTTGATTGTCCATGAATACTGAGGCGTTACTAATTGTTTGGTTTAGACTCTTAGAAAGATCTTTTTTATTGTTCTTGTTGAACTTGAAGATAGACACGATTTTTTGTTTTTGGTGTAATTATTTCTTGCAAATAATTTTTATCATTCTAATTTCGAGCATAATTATGTCAAGCAATTTTACATATAACACCAAAAATTATGAATAAAACCCAAGACAAAGATTTACTATCATTACCATTGATAATTAAATCTGTAGATAAAATAAAAGGTATTTTTAAAGGATACGCTTCTTCGTTCAATAATATTGATTGGGGCAACGACACTATTGATCCCAATGCTTATGATAAATCTATAGAACAATTTGACGCAGGAACAAAAAAAGTTTCTGTCAATTTTGATCATGTTGATGAAATTCAACTTTGTAATAATGTTGATCGACTTTATAAAGATGAAAATGGGCTGATTGTAGAATTTACAGCTTCAGAAGAATTTAAAAAAGAATTTCCAAACACTTATGCTTGGGCTGTAGAAATGGCTCAGAAAGGCGAGCTACGCATGTCGATCGGAGGCAGATGTAAAGCATCTACTCTAGGAAAAGAACGTTATATGAGATGGGCTATTGGCAATCCAAATGACAGATTGTTAGAAATTGATCTAGAGCATATCGCAATAACAGAATATCCAATGGACACTGAAGCTAAAGTTTTAGAAGTAAAATCTAAAAATGAAATCAGCAAAGCGATCGAAGACATTGATGGTGAAGTTAGTGCCGCTAAATTTTTGATCACTTACAAATCAGAATTGTCGAATACGGCAGCAAAGAATTTCGTTTCAAGACTTGCTACAGTTTTGAAAAGTAATAACGAAAAGGAGATTCAGGAAGAATCTCGTGGTGTAGTAAAAGCTATTCCCGTGGATGGGGATGAAATGGATGATTTGTTTCAACAAGTCGCCGCAAAATTAAAATATTAATTAAATTTCATTTCCAAAATGACAACTAAAACTCCTGCGGAAGTTATTGCTGAAAACATCGAAAAAAGCAATGCCGCTGCTGTACAAAACGCTGAAGTTCTAAGCGAACTAGCAAAATCAACCCAAGCTATTGCTGAAGGTTTGAAAACAATCGTAGAAAAATCTGTTAAAGACGAAGAACTTTCTAAATCTGCAACTGAAATTTCTGAAATCAGATCTGAAGTAGAAATTCTAAAAGCAAGAGACGAAGCTCGCTCTAAAGGTTTTGTTGCTGGATCTACTGAAGAAGCTAAAATTGAAAAAGCTAAAGAAGGCTTGAAAGCAATCGCTTCATCAATCTTGTCTAAAACAAAAGCTTCTTCTGATAGTGCAGTAAAATTAAAAGAAACTGGTTTATTTAACGAAATCGGTATTTTAAACAAATCTCTTGTTACTTTTGACAACACCAGCGCTGGCGCTGCTGTTCCTGCAAAAAGAACAATTGGAACTGTAAACATCAACGTTCAAACAGTTTCTCCAATCACTTCATTGGTAACAAACATCAATGCTGGCGCTATTGTTGCTGGTGAGCTTGGTTATAGAACTTACGATCCATCTTTGTTGAGAATCACTGGTTCTAATGAAAATGCAGCTAAAACAACTTCTGAACAAGTTAAAAACTCTGAAGTTTTGATTCACGTTGAACAAAGATCTGCTAAAATGCCGATTTCTGATAAAACTCTTCATGCAGCTATGTCTGGCGAGTTCACTTTCAATCCAATTAATCAAAATTTGATTGAACTTGAAAGACGTTATGAAAAACAAATCGCAAGAGATATTATTAATGGTAACGGAAGCGATGGAATTCATGGCGTGATTACTGAATCACAAAAATCAGGATTCCGAGGTTTTGCTGTTGAGTCTGCAAATGACAACTATGTAACTCTTCAAGATTTAGCTCGTTTAGGCGCAAATTTGAAAAAATTCTACTTAAACAACGCTGTAATCATCATTGACAGAGCTGCTCTTTACGATTTGTATTTTGATGAAGCTGATGATGGTCACTTGAGAATCGAACAATTCGATTATACAAGCGGCATCGCTTCATTGAGAACTCCTGAAGGCGTAATTCCTTTGATCGGTGTTGATTCTAGCTGCCTAGAGGCAAATGTTGATTCTAACGATGGTTTTGCTAACTATACATCATTTAAATCTTCATCTACAATCTTGTCTGGCTACACTCCTAAAGTTGGCGCTCCTTCAGCAGGAACTGACAACGCTGGGAAATTAGCGGCTGTAATCGGTGATTTATCTTCTGCTTATTCACTAGCTAGAAGCTCAGTTGTTCAAATGGGCGTTGATGATAGCTTATCAAACATCTTGACTCAAGGTTACACTTGGGCTGGTAAGATTGGTTATGTCGGCGGTAAAGTTGTCAACCAAGAAGCATTTGGCGTTCTATACGTTAAATAATTTATAATTTAAAAGGAGATTTAAAAATGAACGTAAGAAATTACTTTGACAGAACTAAGCTGGTAACAGCATTAGCTTATGGAACTCGCAGCTCCGCTGCTGTTCAAACAGGTAGCGCAATTGACGTTACTGATGCTGTAGCTTTGAAATTTGTTCTTGATGTTGTTTCAAGATCAGATGGTAGCGTTAAAATTCAGGACATTCAGTTTTCTGATACTTCTGATTTTAGCGGCAGCAACGTTTCTACTTATACTGCTGATGCAGATTTAATTAAAAACAACCCTTCTAGCTCAACTTCAGCTATTGCACAAACTTCACTTTCTGCTGCTGGCAAAACTGCTGTTAGTATTGAAAATAAAGCGGTTAATGGTCAAAAATACGCTAGAGTTAGAACTGTAACAACAGTTGGTGATTCTGCTGTAAGCTTGGTTTCTCAAGTTTTTGCAGAAATTGCTTACAACTATTCACCAGTAGTTCAATCTTAATTTATTAAGATTTCTATTGAATAGAATCCACCACCAATTAACTTTGGTGGTGGATATTAACTAAATACACGCAAAACAATGCCAGAAAAATTTTTAGCAATTGAAAATTATGATTTAAAAAAGGGGCAAGAACTTATTGCTTTGAAAAAAGGAGAATCTTATTCGAGAAAAGACTTGGTAAAATTCCTAGAAAAAGAAGGGACTCTTAATTTCAAATTGAAATGCACAAAGTTAAAAAATGCGCTGATAGAATTTGATAAAGACATTCAGGAATCTATTCGCTCTGATATTGCACAAGAACCTGTTGCGCAAGAACCTGTTGCACAAGAACCTGTTGCACAAGAACCTGTTGCACAAGAACCTGTTGCACAAGAACCTGTTGCACAAGAACCTGTTGCACAAGAAATGGTTTTTTTAGTGAATAAACAAATCAAAAAAGATAACAAAGTTTTGTTCAAAAAAGGGCAAAAAATAGCAATTAGTGAATTAAAAGATCTTGATGTTGCTAGTCTTGTTGCTGATGGTTCTTTGATTGAAACAAAAATTGCAAAAGAAACCGCAAACAAAGAATAATGCAATTTCTTTTTTCTAACACAAAAACAGTCTCAAGAAATACTAGCTCTTATCCAATAACATTAGATGATGTAAAAGATAAGAGCTTTTATTTTAAGGATAATCCTGATGACGATACTCTAGATTCTTACATCGAGGATTTTGTTATCCCAAAAATCATAAGTGATTGGGAAGATTCCACAAAATACATTTTGCTTGACACTGAAACAAAATCTTTTGTTCCGAATATAGAGTTTATAAATTCGAACAGATTACCATTATCTCTAAATCACTTGAATGTTAGATCTATAGAGTCTTTAAAATATTACGAATACGATGTTTCGTTGCCTGCAACAAAAACTGAAATAACAAGTTCTTATTTTTCTACTTCTGAAGAAATAAAAGTTACACCAAAAAAGATTTATTTACACTATTCACTGCTTCCTTTAAGAATCTATCCTGTCGAGAATAATCTCGAATGTTCTTATTTAGCTGGATTTGAAAATAACGTGTTCACAACTTTATCTCAAGAAATAAAAGATTGTCTTGCTGCTCAAGCTTCTTTAGTAGTTGATGTGAAGCAAGGATATTGCGATAATTTTTATATTGATTTTATAACCAAAGTTTACGATGATTACTCTTTAGCTAAAAGACTAATCGAAATCATTTAAGAAAATGTGGATTCCATCTTGTTGTCATTCTGATGATTCTTTATCAAAAATGAGAAACACAATAAAACTTTACCACAAAAAACTAATCACGACAAATCAAGCTGGAACACAGAAAAATGTGTATTCTGGAGAGTTAGTTTTAACAAAAAGATGTCATATAAAAGATAGAAGCTTAACAGCGCAAGAAACAGCCGTTAATAACGGAATTAGAAATGCAGAAACTGCGAAAGAATTTATCTTCAAATATTTTGATGTAACAGGCTATCAATTTAACGAAATTCTTTGGTCTGGAGTTCGATTTAAAGTTTTAAGCACAAATAAAATGTCAAAAGTAACTTTAGATGGCACAACATACACATCTTCCGATGCTAGACCTTTTATAAGCATATTAGCTGGAGTGAAAGAACTGTGACAATAACGATTAGTTTAGCATCAAATATAGATGGCATAATAAAAGAACTCCAAAACTTAGAGTTGGATTTGAGGCAGTCATCAAAAAATATTTTAGTTGATTCGGCAAAAATTGTTGAAAAAAATATCATGAAAGAGTTGAGATCACCAAATAAAACAGGAGCAACAAAAACTGGTAGATCAAGATTTAAAACAGCATTTTCACAGAGAAGATCAGCGAGAGGAGAATCCCTTGCTTCAGATACTGGTCATTTAGAAACGCTTATCTCTACAGATATAGAGTCGCAAAACGCTGTTTCTGTAGGATTCTTAACAAACAATAATGGTTACAACTACGCTTCATTACACGAAGTAAAAAATAGTAGGCCAACCTTAGAAAAGTCTTTAGAAGCTAGTCTATCCGAAATAGACAACATTATTGATCAAAAAATAAAAATAAAGTAATATGACCGTTGATTACGCAAACCAGATTTCAAATTTGATCAAAGAATTAGCGCCGTATTCAGCTTTAGATATTGGCAACAAATTTCAACCAACTTCTGTTTCTATTGATACAGAAAAAGTGTACTTAGAATTTGATGATGATAGTTATGCGTATTTGTCAAGTCTTATAAATGATGCAACTAACCCTAGCGATGAATTCACCATAAGCGGTTTCTATTTAAAAAATCGTATTGTCAGCTTTTTATCTCATCCATCGAATGCAATTTTTAAATATGCTTTTTTGGTTGAGTTCGATAAACCTCACAAACTACAAACAGATCAATCGGTTACTCTTAAAGGATTTACCAATCCAGATTATTCAATTGAGTATAAGGTTTTAAGAGCCATAGATTCTTTTTTTGTAGTTTTGTACCCAAAAACTTCAGTCACTATATCAGATGTGACTGAGGGTTTGGGATATTTGCCAGTAAAATATACTGCTGGCTTGAATGGCATTAAAACATTGGTTGATGAAGACAACAACACGTTGTCTTATGAGATAGATAAAGATGATTATTTAGTTTCAACCGATATTTCAGATATTGATCAAGATTATGATGTTTTTCTTCACGATTACAACGAGAACATAAAGGTTGTTGCTCTAGAGACGTTTATGTCAAACTTAACCGATGCAACGACAAAAGATTATGTTATTATTGACACAGCTTCTTTATCAGGCACACAAAATAGATCTCGCTCAAATAGACAAGATAGCAGCTACAACGCCTATGGAAGAGTAGGTTTTTTTGAGAAAAATTACACGATTAACTTACATTATCTTCTGGAAAGAAATGACGATGATGTGAATAATCAAACAACTTCTTCTTCAGATGTTGTGAAAAAACAAGTGCAGATGCACGATGCTTTAATTAGCATTTTAAGAGAATCTTTAGAGGATGACGCTGACAGCAAAATTTTCACGTCAATAACTATTTTATCTGATGGACCACCAGTAATTGTGCCAGAAGGTAGAGTTAGGATTCAATATTCTTTAGGATTCTCAGTGTTCTATAATTCAGACATCTTGATAGAAAAAGATGACAAAAATTCTTACAAAATTGAATCTATAAAAATAAACAATGATATTGTCGATTTTTCTTGACATTATTTTTTTTGTAAAAAAAATAAATTGCAGCAAAACCTACACCACAAAAAAATCAACACCTAAAGCTTAATAATATGTTAAATCCAAAAACTAGCTTCTTAACAAAAGATGCCTCAGGAGGAACCAGTTTTTTTCAAACAATGTTAGTAGTTGGCCAATCAAACGATGCCACCGCTGGATTATATAAAAATCTAGAAAATTTATCAGTAAAACAATTAGAAGCTAAATTTGGCGCTAATTCTCACTTAACTTCAGTTTTGAAAGAAGTTTACCAAACATTTAAAAACAGCATTATCAAACCAAAACTTTGGTCAGTTTCTTACCAAGATAAAGCAGATGCGGTAAAAAGAGTTTTAGAATCTACAGTCTCAGGAACTGCTACAGAAAAAGGAACAATTAAAGTAAAAATTAATGCGATGAATCCAGATAGAATAGCAGCAAAAGCAGCGGCTATCTTGTCATTGAGAAACACAAAAGGTGCTTATGCTGGTGATTATGCTGCAAACGCTGAATTGTTTGGCTCGCCATCTAAAGCCGCCATGGGATTCAACCCAATTTTGTCAGATATTTCAACTCAAGACATTATTATTGAAGTGCCAGTAGCAAAAGCTGATTCAGCAGCTACAGTTGCTGCTGCTATTAATGCAGCTATTACAGCTACCAACAAATCAATTTATGATTCTTCGGTAACTTCAGCAGTTGTAACTTTAACGGCAGAACATAAAGGCGAATTAGGAAATTTCTTTACAATCGAATATCTAGACATTCCTGCTGGATTATCAATCGCTACTGTAGAAGACACAGCTGGCTCTGGCTCTGTAGTTACTAGCGGAATTCTTGATTTAACTGACTCAGATGGTTTGAAATTGAGCGAACTGGATTTTGATTATGTTGTTGCCCCATATAGTTATTCAGTCTCAACATTAGTTGCTGACGCAAAAGCTAAATGGGATAACGTTCTAGAGTATAACAACAGATGTTTAGATTATCAAATTATACAAGCGACAGCTATCGACACATCAACATCATCAGACATTGATGATTTGGCTGAAGATAACGCGTTGTCTGATGACGGAATTAACAAAACTCTTTTTGTAGCTATGCTTGATGGTTTCAAAATTAGAGGTGTTACTGAATACTCAGAAAGAGCATTGATTGAATCTTATCAATTAAGTCCAATTCAATATGATTTAGTGGAAGATCAAACAACGATCGGAAATACTTATACTTTAATTGACAGCGATTTGTTTAGCAAAATCGAGTCAAAATTAAATGCTGGTAGAGTTAGAACGTTTATTGTTGAAAAGTGCCTACCTGCTGATTTCCAAGAAAGAAATTACACTTTCGGAACAGCAGTAAATGGATTCACTTATGATAAAAATGATGTTATTTCTAAGTTTGAGTATTATAGAGACATTTTAGATGGAACAGTTGTTACAAGCGACTTTAAATCTGATTGGGCTGGTTTGTTAGATAACAGTTCTTCAGCTAGATCAAATTTTAGCGAATACTTAGCAGCAGTATTGTCTTTTGATAAAGTGACTGGACAATTAATCGTTGGCATGGCTAACGAAATTACCAGCCCAATCAAATCAATATTTATCACTGCTTTTTATAAATAATTTAACAAACACCAAAAATGCAAAATTCAAATATTAAAATTTTTCTAAAAGCCCTCGGAAATTTTGAGTTGACTAAATATTTTGATCCAGAAGCTTTACGCACTCTTGTTATTGACGATTTGAATTATCAAATTACTCATAACATCATCAATAACGGAGAGTTGGCTTCTGGTTCAGTTCCGATGACTCCAGGAGACACAACTCTTAAGCTGCACTCTTACAACATTAAAAGAGATAACGCTTCTGTTTTTGATGCGTTAAGAAATCCATCAGTTGATGGTTTGGGGCAAGTAATCGTTCAAAACGGAAACAATACTCAGACTTATAGCAATGTGAAAGTTGTGCAAGGTTTCAAAATGGTTGGAAACCCTTCTGAGTTTAACGAAATAACTGTTAAATTTTTGAAATAATAATTAATCACCACAAAATGTATCTGAAATCAGCAGAAGTAGAGTCAATAAATAATAAAAATTATTTGAGAGTTTATCTCGAAAAAGATTATCCATTTATTGTTAAACACGATGGTCAAGAAATCTCAATGAATAACATATTGCTAGAAGAGCCAACCTCTAGCGATATGATTATCTTAAAAAGATTAGCCGTATCTGTCGAGAAGCTTTTCACTTATATCAGCGCTATAAAACCGCTACAGATCGTCTCTTATATCAATTCTGAATTGATGGACAATCTTAATTCTTACAAGAATTCTCAAGAACAAGAGACAGACGATGAAATTTCGCAAGAAACTATAGAACAAATTGAGAAATTAACACCTATTGAAAAGGCAAGAATTTTTGTTAGAGATATTTTCTTAAAGGCTAACGATTATCAAACAAACGAAACAGATTATTACATTGAGCTTCAAAAATTTATTGATTTTATCCAAACGAAACTATATAGAGAAATGGATGACGGTTTAGTTTTAAAGCTTTCGTTGGATATTTTTGATAAATATTTAGCAGAATCTTTCATTATTAAAGAAGAGTTAATTATAGAATATTTTGCTTTTTTTTTCGCTCACTTACCTTCAAGATCTCTACAAGTAAGCGTAAAAGCATAAAGAAAGATGTTTATTTTAAATCAATCTTTGACTGCATAAGGGATCAGAAACCTGCTATAGTAAAAGCTTATGATGGATCTATATCTTTTCGAGATTTGGATGGATTATGCTATGAAGATGCTTGCAAATTATATGATTACGCTGTTAAAATTTCAGAAGAACACCAGAAACAAATAGACCAACTAAACACCAAAAACCCAAATGGCAGGTAAAGATTATCAAATAAAATTACTGCTTACAGCTATAAACAACGCTAGTCCTGTAATTCAACAGATGATCAAGGACATGAACAAGGCGGAGAAAATAGATAAAAAGCAAAGATCTGAACTGTCAAAGAAAACAAAAGAGTATGAATCCTTTTGGAAAAAAGAGCTAGACAGAAGAGATAAAGATGCCAAGGATTATCATGATAAACTAAAACTTCGTAAAAAGGCAGAAAGCGATCAAGCGATTTCATCTAGAAAAAAAGAAGTCGAATACACTTCCTTTTGGAAAAAAGAGCTAGACAGAAGAGATAAAGATCAAGAACGAGTAAAAAATATTGAATTAGCGCGAATCGAAAAAGTAAAAAAAGAAAAAGAAAAAGCTGAAAGAGATTTAGCTAGACAAGAAGCTCAAAGAGTCAGAAATCAACGCCGTCAAAAACTTCAACGATACACCGATTTATCTCACGCCCAAGAGTCTGCTAGAGGAGCAATGTTGTATGTTTCAACTCCAGCAGCAGCAAATGCAGCTTTTGCAATTAGAAACGCGATGACTATGGAACAACTGGGTATCAGAATGAGAACTCAGTTTGGCAAAGAAGAAGGAATGATGGCTTTTGAAGAAATGAAGAATTATGCCGCTCAAACTGCTTTTAGACTCGAAGAAGCTGTGCAACTTTTGTCTGGTATGAAAGTTGGCCAGAAAGGTTTAGGGATAAGCACAACAAAAGAATTGGTTGGCAAATCTAAATCAATCGGGAACGTATTATTAGCTTTCGCATCTTCCCCTGAAGGTCGTGGAGAAATAGCTTATCAACTTAGTCAAGTTGCTATGAAAAGAAAAGCTAATATGCGACAAGATTTGATGGTTATGGCTAACTATGGGTTACCTATTTTTGAAATTTTAGAAAAATATACAGGAAAAACTTTAGAGCAATTGAAAGACACTTATGGAGCTGAATTGCCAGCTGAGTTGATATTTAAAGTTCTAGATAATCTAGCTAAATCTCCACAAGTATTGCAAGCAATGAGCGATAGAACAGATTCTTTAAGCCAATCATGGGATACTTTAAAAGAGCGTGTATTCTTCACTTCTTCGGCTTATGGTGAGATTCTAGATAAACAACTAGGAATAAAATCTACATTTAAAGACGCTTCAAAATTTCTTGAACAGATGGAAGCTAAGATGAAAGGAGTAAGCACAGAATCTTTTAACACCAAAGAGCAAATGATAGGATTTACAACAGCTTTAGTCGTTGGTGTTCCAACTTTAACTTTCATGCTCTTGACCTTTAAAAAATTATTTACTTTTGCAGCAATGACCGCAGGATCAGCGTCAGCTTTACTTGGAACATTTGGTTTAGCCGCAGCAGCCGTATCAGCAACTTATTTATGTTTTCAAGATTGGGATAAGATTTTAAAAGACATAATTAAATTTGGATTTGTGGATGGACTATTAAAACACATGGACGTTTTAATTGCATCGGCCGTGATTTTCGCAAGTCTTATGTCGATAGCTTTGACAGGTGGAACAACTTTGCCAGCAATTGCAGCTTTAGTTGGTGGTGCAGTAGCGTATAAAAAGTTTTTGCAACCGAAATATGAAGAATTAAAAGCGCAAGAACAAGATGTAGCTTTGTTAGAAAGCTTTTCTAAATCAACACCTCAAATGTCATCGCCATCACCGATGATTAACAAACGTATTGATGCAGCAAACACTCTTTATAATGCAGCAACATCTCCTTCAAATATGTCAGTAGGACAACCAATAATGCTTCAAATAGAGAACAATTTCAAATATGATGAAAACGGAAAAGTTTCTGCGGCAAAAACCTCTGTCAAAAGAAACAACAATAATAACCCTATAAGCGTAATTTGGGGTAATTAATTTATGGCAGAAACATTAGGTTTATTATCGTCAGGGCAACCAAGATTAATAAGACAAGATAGACTATTACCTCTTGAGGTTAAAATTTTATCCAATGAGGTTTACAACAGAGCTAACAGGATAAAAACTAAAGTTCATTCTATAATCGGAGATGGGGATTCTTATGAGTTTATAGGTTTGGGAGAAAAGAGAGTTAAAATACAATTTTATTTCTCTAATCAAGAAGAATTCGAAGCTCTAGCCGACTTCGTTCAAAATGGCGATCCATTTCTTATCATCTGCTCTTTCTTTCCTTTAGAACCATTAAAAATAGATGGTGATATTAACTTAGAGCCTTATTACAGCGGTTTTGGTACAGCAACAATAAATTTCACAACCGCTATAAAAGATTTTGAAGACAAACAGAATCTTTTATCTTTTTATAGTTCTTTATCGTCAAAATCAGCATCAGAAACTATCTCTAATAAAAAGAATTTTCTTGACAAGCTGAATAATTGGTCAAAAAAAGTTTTTGATTCTGTTAGCAAAGGAAATCAATTTGTGGGAAACGTAACAAACAACATCTCTGCTTATTCGTCAGCTTTCACTAACGTTTTGTCTGGAATATCATCAGGAGCTTCGATAATAACAAATCCTATTAGTTCTATTAAATCTAGCATCTCTGATGTCACAGGAGGATTGTCTTCTGTGATTTCATCTCTTACTAATGTCGTATTGACAATAAAACAAATACCAAGCGATGTTCAATCAATTATAGATAGTTTTTCTTTAATTGGAGATAAGCTTAATAATCTTTTCAATCTAGGAAATACAAGTGATTCCTTAAAATACAACACTGAATTTCTGATGAGGGCTTCTGAAGCTATCATTAATGTTGATTTGACACAAGATAATGATGCGATAACAAACAATTATGATAACAATACTGAGTCGTCAAATTCTTTTTCTTCAACTGAGTATTTTCTGCCAGTTTTGAACAAAAAAACAAACGATGTCATGTCTGTTTTATTGTTATGTTCCATATTAATAAATTTGTATGAAAACGCCGAAAAAATCAACAGATGGAATACTGTTGATTTGGATAATTTAAGAAGAAAAACAGAAACAATTTACAATTATATTTCAACTTTTGATTTAGATACAGAGCTATCTCTAGAGCTAGATTTGGCTAGAAATAGATTTTTCAAAATCTTTAAACTATTGTGGAATAGAGCTTTTCAAATAGTTGAGTTTGAAATAAGCGAACCTAATTTTTTAGAAAATCTAGTTTTCTCTGTTAATGGAAACTTGGATTTTTATGACGAAAGTAAAAAACTAAACAATGTGATAGGAGGCATTGTTCATCCAGGAACAGTGAAGATTATATCCAATGATTAGAGTCTTATTTGATGACGTTGAATATTTCAAGTTTTCTTCAGGAAGCTTTTCGCATAGCATTAGCGAGAATTTAGCATTTAAAGAATGCTCCCTAAAAGCTGTTCCACAAGAGCCTTTTAAAGATTTTATTACTGAACTGAATAGCAAAAATTGGATGCTCGCTAAAGTTTATGTCAAGGACAAATTATATTTGTCTGGATACATAAATGATTCAAATTTTTCATACTCTAGATCAGCGGCAGAAACTTCTATAGAGATAGCAATTGACGATCGTTTTGTTGGGCTTAGAGAGAGCGACATAATTAAAACGACTCCACAAGGAACAATCGTTAATTATTTAGCTAAAGTTCTAGATGAGTTAAATTATGCGGGAAACTTTTTCATAGATAAGTATGAAAAAAAGATAAAAACAACAAAAGATCTAATATCGTTGGGTAATGATGTCAAAGACGTAAACATAAAAACTTTTGTTAGAAATGATCTGGCTGAATATGATAATCAGAAAATTTTCGCAGAAATTTTATCCCTAGCAAATTTGATTTTGATTTCCAACGGTTACGATCAATTAAGATTGGAAAAAACATCTTCAAATCAATCATCAACTTTTGATTTGATCACACCAAAAATAACTCCAATCAGTTATGCAGAAAAAGTTGGAGACAAAGGATCAGGAACTAGAATATCGCCAAGCAAGGTAATCATTTTAAATTCAAAAGATGATTCTGATAATTATACTTCCGTTACGATTTACAATAATTCTGGAATACCTCACGTCCAAAGAATCTCTCACATAAATACAAAAGCATCTTATGCAGATATAGCAAAATCAGCAGATTTCGGCTTTTCTGGTATTAAAGCTCGATCAAATTCTTTCCTTTATAAAATACCAAATTTAATTTTTGATGATGCAGGAAATTTTTTCGAGCCAAATCGTTGCGTTTTTGTTAAAGATGATGCGTGGGGAATCGAAGAAATAATGAGAATACTGCAAGTTGGTTTTAGTATAGACGCAGATAATGGTACAGAAGTCAATTTGAATGTAACTACTCAGGAAGCTTTTGACAATAATGCTTCTATTAAACAGAAAAGAGCTTTGATGACGAAATGAACTTATTAAGAACCATAAAAAAACTTACCGTTTCTTCAACCGTGAAAACTTTTTTTGCTAAGTGGAAAGTTGATGGTCAAGATCATAATGCTGAAGTAGATGTTTTTTTCCCAATTGGTTGTGTTGGAATATCTAAAAACGGAAAAAGTTGGATTAATAAATTTCAAGCTGACAATAACGCGCTATTGGTTTCAGATGCGTCATCTTTGATTCAACAATTTTCTTTGAAAGAAAACGATTATTTTTATGGTGATTCGACTAATTACTTGCTTTTGCAAGATGGAAATCTTACTATAAAAACCAAATCTTTAATTTTTGATTGTCAAGACATAAATATCACGACAACAGGAAACATAACTATTAATGGAATTGTTATGAGCTTCGCTGATAATAAAGTATCAATCAACGATAAAGAAATCGCCGTTGTGGGTGGCGAAATTAGCACCGCAACAAATAACATTACAACTAGCGGTCAATAAAATGGATTGTGTAGCTTTTGAACAAAACGAAAATGGTGAATACACAATATCCTATGAAAATGGGCAAATAAAAAGAGAGAAAGCCGAGCTTTCTTGGGCAAAACACAATCTTCTTTGTTTTGGAAGATTGAACAAAATTTTAACTAAAAATCCAAGAAAAAGAAGCGGCGATATAGGAAATTTTTTAGAGAGTTCTAATTTTTATTCTACTTGCTGGGCTTACTATTTAGAGGGCATCATAAATACAACTACAATGAAAAATATCATTCAAGAGTTTAACGCTTCTTGCTCTAGGGATTTAAACAATAAATTGTTTAGCAATGACATCTCTTTAAAATCTATCACAAAACTTGACAAAAACACTCTAAATTTTACTATAGAGGTTGGAGGAAATCCTTCAGAAATCACCATCAAAATTTAACTCGATAAAAAAGTGGCTTGGCAAATAAAATCAGTTCAAGATTTTTACAACATTATAAAAACCAATTTATTCTCGAATACACAAGGAAACCTCCAAGCCGAAAAAGATCCTTTTGTTAAGAGTATTGCTCAAGGAAATGCCGTTATCCAAAGAGGTTGTTATTCTGCCAGTCAAGACGCAGTTAATCAAACTTTTGCACAAACAGCTACTGAAGAGTCGTTTTTGACAGCAATTGCTTTTGACAAAACTAACAACGAAATTCAATGGAAAGAAGCTGAGTTTGCTAGAGGCACAATATTAATATCTGGTGACGTTGGCTTAGAAGTTCCAGCTCAAACAAGTTTTTTAACAGAAGACGGACAAACTTATTCTTCCGTTGTAACAAAAACTTGCGCCGCACAAACTTTTGTTTTGCAGTCGTTAGTTCGAACAAACAACTATGCTGTTGCGACTTTGTCGGATCATTTGCTTGCTAATTCGTTATCACTAACATTTAGCGGAGCTAATGAAACAGATTTCAACACAACATCCGCCATTGAAGTTTTATCATCATCACAATTCCGATATTATAACGCTGGAGCTGATGAAACTGCGACAGGAACTATTTCAGCCACATTTAATGGTTGCAGAGTAGATGTTGTGAGCGATGAAGCTAGTTCTCAAGCAAACCAAACATACACAGACTCTTTATCTTTAGCTTCTACTTTGGATTCAACTCCAGATTTAGTTGGGATAACTTTTGATGGTATTTATGGAGGAACAGACAGAGAAACTAGTGAATCTTTCAAATCGAGATTGATAGAGTTCTTGCAATATCCACAAAATAAAGGAAATAGATTTCAACACCAATCTTGGATAAAGCAAAAAACCGATGCCAATTATGTTTATGTTTATACTGAAGAGGATGATTTGTATGTTTATTTAAAAGCAATTGTATCGAAATTAGATCATGACACGTATACTTTTACAAACTTCTCAAACGATGAGTTGACGAATATAAGAAGTTCTTTTATAAGCAATAACCAACTTGCTCTGGGAATAAACGCTATTCAAACATCTTTCCTGAACCCAACTTTTGTTTCTATAAATATTTCGATTGCAGGACTTAGTCCAAGTACGAATGAGATGAAAAGCGCTATATCAGAATTACTTGCTCAATACATTGCTTTAACTCCAATAAAAAAATACTTATCAGTTGGTTTATCTGAACTAAGTTCAGATAAGATAAAAAACTTGGTTTATTTAGCTAGAGATAATTCAGGAAATACGCCAACCTTCTCTTCTCTTCTTGTTTCTGGCGCTTCAGGTTTAGATTCTAATGCTAAAAAAGCTATATTGGGAACAATAACTTATTCTTAAAATGTCCGAAATTGATATAGCTAAAAAGCTAAAAGATCCAGAAGAATTAGCAAAGACATGGATAAGATCTTTACCTAAAGGTTATCTTTATAATCATACATTGATTTCGTTTCTTAAATCTTTTTGCGAATCTTACTCTGTTTTTTTGAAAGATTTAAGCAATGGAGTAAACGATTTATTTGATGTTACCGAAGACAACATCTTTTTGGAAGAGTTGAAGGCTGAATACGGGTTACCAAATGCGCTATTTCCTGCCATAAACACAAAAGAAGAAGCTGCTTTAGCAATTACTTCGATGAAAATCAGCAAAAATCTATTGTCAGTAGAAGATTTTAAGAATTTCATGTTGATTCTGGGTTACAACGTAGAGTTTTATCAAGTAAATAATTCTATTTTAGAATTATCATCTTTTGATTATGGATTTCCCGTTGTTTTTACTCCAGCGATTTCGACAAAAGATAAGCTAACTTACTTGGTTTATATAGAATCTGAAAATAACGAAGAAACAGATTTTTACAATCTCGGAGATGCCTTTGACATTGATTTTGTTCAATCTTCAAATAACATTGAAAATGTAAAAAACATTCTTGACTTCATCAAACCAGATTATATTATCTTCGAATACATCACCACAGAAACAAAAAATCTTTACGGATTATAAAACCCAATGGAAATTCTACCTTCAGGAAAGACAGGAGCAGATAAATTCGAGAACAGAGCTACAGATCCAAATAAAGTTCTTGACAGATTGTCAATGAGAATCATTGCACAATCTTTGCGAAAATTTTATGAAGTTGTAAGAGGTTGGTCTTATTCAGGAGATGAAGGATCATCAACAGCTATTGATGATGATTTGAGCTTGATTACCTCATCCAACATTGCTGATTATGAGTCAACATTTACTCAAGGGCTTAACACTTTAATTGCTTTCAATAATACTTTGGATGTTGATGGTTCTTCCACTGCTAGCGATATTGTTTTAGTTCCTAAAAAAATATCTTCAGATGTTTCTCCAAATGCAACAGATTATTCAACAGATTGCCCGCTGCCTCTTAAGTACCAAGATGATTTAGAATTTACTTTCCGAGCTATTGCTGAGAATCCGACTGCGGTCACTATTTCTATTCCTGATCTGAGTGGATTATCTGGAACTATGGATTTAGTTGACGAAAGCGGAAATGATTTAGTAGGCGGAGAATTGACCGTAGGAAAATATGTTAGAATTAAATTAAAAACTATTAGTTCTGTTAAAAAAGCTATCTTGATTAGCGCTGCTCCAAATACAAAATATAATAGCTTCAAAAATCTTCTTATTAATGGAGCAATGATGGTTGATCAGAGAAATTCTGGATCTTCACAAACCATCACAGCTGGCGCTGCATTAGCTTATACCGTTGATAGATGGTTTGCATATTGTACGGGAGCAAACGTTACAGGACAGAGAGTTTCTGGAACGACTCCAAACAAATATAATTATAGATTTACTGGCGCAGCCTCTGTTACTAAAATAGGTTTTGCTCAACGCATTGAGTCTGGCAATAGCCAACATTTAGCTGGGAATACAGTGACTTTATCAGTTGATTTAGCCAATTCATTATTAACAACTGTTACTTGGGTTGCTTATTATGCTAACACCTCCGATACTTTTGGTTCTTTAGCTTCTCCTACCAAAACACAATTTGCTACTGGAACTTTTACAGTAACATCAACGTTGACTAGATATAGCACAAATATATCTATTCCTTCTGCTGCCACTACAGGTATTGAGATTGAATTTTCAGTAGCAGCACAAATATCAGGAACATGGACGATTGGAAGAGCGCAGCTAGAGCACAACTCCATTGCAACTTCTTTCGATCAAAGAAGCATACAACAAGAGTTATATCTTTGCAAAAGATACACAAGAAAAGATGGAGGTCAATCTTCCACCATTTCTATTGGAACTGGCACTATAGAATCAAGCACTACATCAGGAACTCCTCATAGATTTGATCAGGAAATGAGAGTTACGCCAACAGCTTCGATAAATTCAGTATCTAATTTTATCGTTTCTAACAACGCTGTTTCAATATCGACAACTGGGATGACAATAGCTACATTATCGTCTCAAGGGTGTATTTTTAATGCAACTTTTTCGTCCATTGGTTCAATCACAAATGGAACTTGTTTGAAACTAGCGTTCATTAACGGCAATTATGTTATTTTTGACGCAGAATTATAATTTTAATGAGAAAATGAAAATAGTAACAGTAAAAGAATCAGAAGATACCTATTTTGTAAACAACTCCATTTCGGTAGCTAAGATTTCAGGAGCCAAAGGGTATGATGAAGTTCAGGAATGGATTGCAGACGGAGGTATTATAGAGAAGGAATGTTCGGACGAAGAATTGTTAAAAAAACTTAAAACAAAAAAAATACTCAAATTAAAAGAGAACAAAAGCGCTGCTTTAGATAAGCAAATATACACTGTCAACATAGCTGATAAAGGAGATTGTTCTTTTTATTTAAAAACATCTGACTTAGCTGTTATACAAGCGCGGATCAGTAGTTTATCTAATGATACCGCTACAAAATCTTGGGGTTGTGTTGGTGGAAGAAGAATCGAATTAAATAAAGCAGCTTTTCAATCGTTACTTAAACATATTAATGCAAACGATGAAACGGTTTACAACCTATATGCAGAAAAACTCGAAGAAATTGAGTCTGTAGTTATAGACGGAGATTATATTAATGATGATAATCAACCGATAACCGCTTTTCAATACTTAGAAAATATCAACATCAATTTTGGAGCGGAATAAATGCTTTTAACTTTATCAAATAGATCATTAGCAGATTTTACCGTTAAATATGAGTTTTTTGAAAACAAATTAACTTTGATTGTCGAAACTGACAATCCACACAAAATTTACGGCAAAACAAAAATAACCCTAACGAATTGTCAAGACAAAAATATTTACACTGATTACGAAACTGTTGTTGAAGATTTTTTTAACGATACGCACGAAGTTGAAGCAGTATCTACAACTAGATTAGAAAAAACAATTGTTTGCTATAGAGGATTTCCCCATTCTGCTGAAGAAATAGAAGTTCAAAATAATGGATCTTCCATAACAGCGGCAATAACAAATTCTTCAGTTTATTTAGAACCAGGGAAATATAATTTCCTTTTGTTGGATTCTGAAGATACAGAATTTTCAACATCAAAAATTTCTATTGAACAAACAAACATCGCAAATACAGGTTTAAGTGGCATAGGAGCTTTATTTAACGAATCAGGAGCTGGAGATTATCCTTCTATAAACAATAGCGATTTAACGTTTACTAATAAAGTTCTTATTAGCCTGCACGAAGACGATGAAGGCGTAACTAATATTCCTTTGTTTATAACTAAATTATGACCGCTCAAGCAAAAAATTTTCAATTCTTCAAATCACCAATAAACAAGCAACAAGCCATAGAAATTGCCAAAAAATTTGGATCTGGGGGTTCTGTTGCTTGGGGCGATATTACAGGCACTTTATCAGATCAAGAAGATTTGCAAAATGCTTTGAACGCAAAAGAAGACGATACCACAACGATTAACGATGTTTTTGTTGGCGATGGATCTACGAGTCAATTTTCTCTAACTCACGCGCCAATACTAGAATCTTTGAGAGTTTTTCTTAATGGGCAATTACTCATAAAAGGAGACTCTGAAGGTCAGGATGATTACTATTTATCTAGTGAATCTTCCATTTCACTAACTAACACCCCTGTTGTTGGTGAAGAAATAACTGTAATTTACAATTATTAACTAATTTAATTTAAAAATAAAAAATGTCAACCTCTCAAATTAGAAATAGACAATTAGCGGCAGGAATTGATGCAGCAAAGATTGCTGATGGCTCAGTATCAAATACCGAGTTTCAGTATCTTGATGGCGTAACTTCTGCAATTCAAACTCAAATTGATGCTAAATTAGCAAAGACTTTAAACAGTGCTAACATTTTTGTTGGTAATGGTTCAAACGAGGCTGCTGGTGTAGCAATGAGTGGCGAGGCTACTATTAGCGATACTGGCTCAGTAACTTTAGATAACGACTCTGTTATTGCTAAAGTTCTTACAGGTTTTTCTTCAAGTACTGGAACTGTCTCTTCTTCAGATTCAATTCTCTCAGCTTTAGAAAAATTAACTGGAAATGTAAACGCCATCGAGTCAGCAGTAGTTTTGAAAGGAACTTGGGATGCATCTGCTGGAACTTTCCCTGGCTCTGGTTCTGCTCAGGCTGGTTGGTCTTATATAGTTTCAGTAGCTGGAACTGTTGATGGCGTAGCGTTTTCAGTAAATGATAGAATTGTTGCAATTACTGACAATGCTTCAACTACAACTTACGCAAGCAACTGGTTCAAATTAGATTATACTGACCAAGTTCTTTCGGTTTTCGGTAGAACTGGTGCTGTAACTGCCCAATCTGGTGACTATGATGCTTCTGAAATATCGTCAACTGCTTATAGTTTCATTACTGCAACTGATGTTCAGGGTGCTTTGGAAGATTTGGCAGATGCTATTGATAATCTTCCTGCATCTTTAAACTTTGCATTTAACGAGACTCCAAGTGGTTCTATTGATGGATCTAATGTGACTTTCACTTTAGCTAATACGCCAATCAATAGCTCGCTTCAGTTATTCCTAAATGGTCAAAAATTGAAGGCTGGTGCTGGCAATGATTATACTATTTCTGGCGACACAATCACTTTAGCATCTGCACCTGTATCTGGTGAAGTGTTAGAGGCTGGTGTTTATACTTATTAATCAATCTAGGAGAGGGAAAACCTCTCCTATTTTCTGATGGTTTATGAAAACTTATATAATTAATCAAGAGCAGTTAAACGCAACGGTAGAATTGATCCACAAAGGGAGATTTGATATTAATCTTTCTTTAATTTTAACGGTTTTAAAAAACCTTCACTCGTTGCCAGAGCGAGAAAAAGAACAAAAAGAAATAAAACCCAAAAAAGCTAAGGAATAATCATGGGCAATAGCAAATTTAGAATAAACCAAGGCGGAACAGGAGCAAGTACCGCAAATGATGCTTTAAACAATTTCTTACCCTCTCAAACTGGCAATTCAGGTAAAGTATTGGGAACGGACGGAACTAATGCCTCTTGGGTATCACAAGGCGGCGGTGGTGGAAGTTTAGTTATTGACGAAACTCCGAGCGGAACAATTAACGGAACAAATGTAACTTTCACATTGGCTAATAGTCCAACAAGTACAGTTTTATTAACTTTGTTTGATAGCACTAATGGAAGCGGTATACCATTGCTTTATGGCGTTGATTATACGGTAAGCGACGCAACAATCACAATGACAACTGCCCCAGTTACAGGAACAACTTTAAGGGCGCAATATGGCACAACAACAGTATCAACAAGCGTAACTCTAACTGGTGACGTTGTAGGATCTGGCACTAGCAATATTTCAACTACTATTTCTGATGGCGCTATCACAAATGCCAAAATGGCTAATATGTCAGATCTGACTTTTAAAGGAAATGTGTCTGGTAGCTCTGCTGCGCCAAGTGATGTAACGCTTAATCAATTACAAGCAGCGCTCAGCAACAACATTGTCACCGAGTCAACAACAGCAAGAACCTTAGCGGAGTCCGATCAATGTAAATACATCAGAACAACTAATGCCTCAGCTACTACAATAACAGTTCCTGCAAATGCTTCAGTTGCTTTTCCAGTAGGAACGCAGATTGATATATTCCAAGCTGGAACTGGAACAGTTAGTTTTGTTGCAGCAGGTGGGGTAACGATTAATGCTCCAGCTTTATCAGTTTCTAATCAGTATAAAGCTGCTTCTTTAAAGAAAGTAGCAACAGACGAATGGGATCTAATTATTGGGTAAATTATGCTATCAATAAGTAACCAACAAACATTTCCACTTTGGAGCGAGAATAATGTCCAAGGAAAATATTATATTACTGCATTTGGAAATAATTTAAAGAGTTTTTCGCAGACAACCACATTATTTGGTTCATTAAGTGGCACAGTCAAATGGCAAGGTGGAGTTTTAGCTCCTGATGGTAAGATCTATGGAATCCCGTATAATTCTACTCAAGTTTTAGAAATAGACCCCGTTGCTAAAACAACCACATTATTTGGTTCATTAAGTGGCACAGCCAAATGGCAAGGTGGAGTTTTAGCTCCTAATGGTAAGATCTATGGAATCCCGTTTAGTTCTACTCAAGTTTTAGAGATAGACCCCATTGCTAAAACAACCACATTATTTGGTTCATTAAGTGGCACAGTCAAATGGCAAGGTGGAGTTTTAGCTCCTGATGGTAAGATCTATGGAATCCCGTATAATTCTACTCAAGTTTTAGAAATAGGGACTGCTTTACCAAGCAATTTACCAAACAATCAGGTATTGTCTCGTTATATTAACAAATATTAATTAATGACCGCATATGCAAGTTTTAAAAATAAATGAAAATATCAGAGAAGACCTAGCAAAACTCGACATTGTGGTTTGTTCTTACCAAGTAGCAGATGGGTCAATTGCAGATTGTATTGATTTAATTTACCAAGATCAATTCCCAAACCTTGAAAAGATCGAAGTTATAATATCAACCCCATTATCGCAATAACATGTCAAATCAATTAAGCTCTAAAATAGGTGGAACAGGTCAACAATCTTATACAGATGGCCAAATTAATATCGGCAATAGCTCTACTGGAGGCCTAGTTAAGGCCCATTTGACTGCTGGCACTAATGTTTCAATTACGAATGGCGCTGGATCAATTACAATTAATGCTAATATTCCAGTACCAACAATTCAAAAATTTACGAGCGGATCAGGAACTTATACAACTCCAGCTGGTGTATCTTGGATTGAGATTGAGATGGTTGGTGGCGGTGGCGGTGGCGCAGGATCTGGCACAACATCTCAAACTGCTGGTGGTGCTGGTGGAAATACCACTTTTGGAACTTCTCTCCTAACCGCTAATGGTGGTAGCGGAGGTGGCGTTATTGGTAGCGGAGGTGGCGCTGGTGGTTCTGTTACTGTAAATTCTCCAGCTATCAATATTGTTGCTCGAACTGGCGGATCTGGTCAAGGTCATGGCTATAACAATACCAGCAATGGCTGTAGTATGTTGGGTGGCTCAGGCGCAGCAAGTCCTTTCGGTGGCGCTGGTGGTGGAGCTACTTATGGAGCTGCTGGTAATGCAGCTGTAGCCAACAGTGGTTCGGGTGGTGGTGGCAGCGGAACTACTACAAACGTGGCCTCTTCTTATTCTGGTTCAGGTGGCGGTGCAGGTGGTTACATTAAAGCGATCATTGCCTCTCCTAGCGCAACCTATTCTTATGCAGTAGGAGCTGCTGGCGGTGCTGGCGGTGCTGGTACAAGTGGATTTGCAGGCGGAGCTGGTGGATCTGGATATATTATAGTAACTGAACATTATTAATAAATTATGTTAATTTCAACAGTAAAAAAATGGCAGGGCGGTTTTAAAGTGAATAACCAATTTTGGATTCCTGAAGACTCTGCAAATGAAGATTATAAGAGTATTTTATTGTGGCAGGAATCTGGGGGAGTGGTAGAAGACGAATTCTCCCAAGAAGAATTGCTGGAGAAAGCTAAGTTTGTTAAAAAACAAGCTCTGAAACAATTAAGAGATTGCATTAATTTATCGCCAACCCCGCGAAATGGCGGTGCGGAAACTTATAGAATTGGCAATGATTATGTAACATTTAAATTGTCAGCTTCTGATATTCCGATGATAAATTCGATCATTTCTTACTTATCTAGCATTTCTTCTGATTTAAATCCTAATCCTACCCGCGGCTGGACAGATATTAATGGAGTTAGATGGCAATTAAATATAGAGTTGTTTCGCAGTATTGTAAATCATTTATTAGCTAGAGATGAACAAGCTTTTGATCTTTATAATAGTAGATTAAAATTGTTAGATTCTATTAATTCTCTGGAAGATGTAGAAAATTTTGATATTAATCAAATTCCTGATGAAAAAACAATCGAGGTAATAAATGAGCCTAATAATATTTAGTCTAGGAGCAATATTCAACAGAATCAGAGGCGGTTGGCTTAGTGATATTTTTGGACGTTCTATTCCCTACGTCAAAGATATTAATGCCATTGCTTTTAGTTTGGTTTTTGGATATTTAACTCAATTTATAATGGTCGTTGCATACTATGCCTTTACCCGTTTGGCTTTTGCTCAAGGATGGGGCGGTTATATTGGAGCTATTATCGATAGAAAAATTCATCACGATAGAGATGATGTAACTTTATTAGATAAATGGTTTAGAGGTAATGATTTCCCAGTATTGAGCGGGTGGGCTGCTTTATCGGTGCGCGGACTTATGCTAACAACAATCTTGTCGATTCCATTTATTTGTTGCCACCTATTTGTTATGGAGCTTGCTGCATCAGTTTATTATATCCCATTGGTCGGTTTAGCGATGGGAACAATTTACCTATTAGCTTGCGAAGTATGTCAGAGAATTACTTTTAGAGGCAATGGCTGGCAATGGGGCGAGGTAATATTCGGGGGTTACCTATGGTCAACAATTTATTTAGTATTGCAATGGATTTAGATTCTTTATATAAATTAACTGGACTAGCAGCTTTTATAATTGGCGGCGCGAACTTTGTGGTTGTCCTTGTCGCCAAAACTTTCTGGAAATTAACATTTGAACGCAAAGAGAAAGAAGATTTGGATAAATTTAAGAAACTTCACGAAGAAATAAAAGAAATCAGAGTTATAACAGAAACTCACGAATCTAAAAATGCAATTGCAAGACACAATTTCGAGGTTGTTACAAAAAGTGTTTACGAAAGAATGGATTCTTTTGAGCTATCTATAACCAAGACAATTACAAATGGGTTTCAGAATGTGAAAGAACTTTTTGATGAAAAAATAAAGAATATCAAAGAACGCATTGATGAAAAAAAATAACGGTGATTTTATTTACCGAATGACCAAATTAATTCTAGACTTTTCGGCTAATCATCCCGCTCATCTCATGATCGCTTTAATAATAACAGCTTTTTTCCTTGGCATAAAAACTTGTGCCGAAGAAATAGGCGCAATAATTGTAGCTTGGCACATATGCAAATGAAAATTTTCCCAGATATAGAAAAGCTTTCCCAAAAGGATTCAGAACTTTCTACTAAGCGTTATGCTGATTTACGCTTAATCAATCATGTCGTGCTACAATCATGGGTAATTCTATGCTTACTAGCCTACAACAAAATGTGGCACGAATTAAGCTTGCATTTTATCTTTTTAGCTGTTTTATGCTTTGGTCGCGGGCTTTTAGCCAAAGACAATTTCTTAAATAAAATAACTAAAGATGCTAACATATCTTAAAATCCTCGGAACTTTTATCCTAGCAATAGGAGGTTTTTTTTTGGGCAAAAGTCGCCAACAGTTAAAAGAACTAGAAAAAGAAAACCAAAACCTAGAAGCAAATCTAAATCAAGAAAAAAGAAATGTCGAAGCTATCAAAAACGCTAATAATATTGATTTTGTTGCCGCTTCTTCTGAGCTGCGTAAAAAAGCAAAAGCCAATAGTAAGCGTTCCTAATTTTTGTGAAATATACGAAGAGCCAGAGACGAATAAAATAAGCGTTCCCGCTCAAGACTATTGGTTTTATTTGGAAACAGCCATTGCCGAAAAGAAAAAAAAGGGAAAGCAATTAGATTCTCAAGAAGAACTATTCTACGCCCTTTTGCTGAATACTCTTAAATATGAATCAAAGCATAAAGAATTATGTCCGAAAGATTAACTAAAGCAATGGATTGGTTGATTTGCCGTTCTTATCCCGCTTACAATGAGAATTGTGGTAAATGCGCTAAGTTTGTTAGAGAGGCTGTAGAGTTTGGCTTCAATAAAGCTATTGATAGAGTTGTTTCAGCGAAAGATTACGCTCCATCTTATGAAAAGATTGGTTTTAAGAAGGTTTTTTCTTTTCCTGAAGAAGATAAATCGAAATACCAACCTAAAGCTGGAGATATTGCCATAATCAATTACGAGCCTCACGGCCATATTTGTGTGTTTTGTTTTGGATTAGATCCCAAAACTGGAAAAAATTTTACTGGCTGGATTTCTGATTTTAAGCAAAGGGATCTATATGGCGGTAAAATTCGCGATAAAAACCCTTCATTCATTGTTTTAAGATATGACTCTTAATATTATTGCTATTGCTTGCTTCGGAGCTTTCTTCAATCGTTTTCGCGGCGGAGGAGGAACTGACTTATTACATTATTTTGGAATCAACAAGTCGTTCCCAGCTCAGAAGATTATCTACTCAATTTTATCGGGATTGATTTTAGCTTGGGGGAATTGGTTATTTTTGCTGCCTGCCATAATTGGTGTTCGGGCGGCAATATCTTTTGGTTGGGGTTCTTATATTTCAGGTCTTGCTAACAACCGCCTAGAGTTACGTGGCGATTTAGAATTTGTCGATAATCTTGTTAAAGATTTTAAAGATGCGACTCTTGCTAATCTTGTAGCGCTTTCAATTAGAGGCGCGATCTGGGGATTATGTATTGCAGCAAGCATGTTAGAAATAAAATATCTTATTTTAATTCCTTTATTCGCTCTCTTCTTCCCTCTAAGTTATTACTTAACCAGAAAAGCTAAAGATAGTTGGGGCTTAGGTGAAATATTGTTTGGTGCTATTTGCTGGTCAAGTTATTTTTATCTAAATTAGAGGGCGTGGGAATCGAACCACACACATACAGCCTAGACTGATTTCTACCATTGAACTAGCCCGCCAAATGATTAATCATTAACAGCCAAGACTGATTCGCCACATAAATCAAAATAAAAATGAATCAAATCTTGGCTGTTAAGATTGCCACCTAACAGCTTTAGACTGCTTGGTGACATAAAATGGTGCAGAATGATGGATTTGAACCACCGACAAAGACGTTATGAGCATCCTGCTCTAACCAACTGAGCTACTTGGCAACACAACACCAAATAAGATAATGACATGTTTTTTAATGTCAACACCATAAATTAAATATTTTTTAAATATAAAACAATTTTTTTAATATCTTTCGCAATCAACAAACAACAAGCTTCGAAAGACTCCCAACTAATTTTATCTTTCAAAATCATGATTTTTTCTTTTTCAAAGAGATAAAAAGTTTTGTCTATCTTGTACAAGATAAAAGCGAATCTTCCTTTATAGCGAATAAACCAAATCACTTGGCTTTCTCTGATCGTCAATTTCTTACAGCGAAAAGGCTTCTTCTCGTATTTTAACTCAACAAAAACATCATTTTGTTTATCATTAACCAAATGAACATCTGGCGTTCCGCTTCCAACTCCTGACGATTCATAACGTTGAATATAACCAGGCAACCAATTTCTTTTGAATTGCTGATATAGATTACTTTCGCTCATCTTCTTTCGGTGTTTCAATTATTTTAACATCAACAGCAAATTCAAAAAACAAATCTTTCATTCGTTGAATTATTTCTGCATGATCAATAGTAGCAAACGGCAGCCATTGCAAGTCAATCTCTTTTGTTGTCGTGGCAAGAACATAAATTTCATTATATTCAATGTTTAACTTGAACATCTTAACGAACAGTTCTTTACCGCTTATTTCAACAACTTCTAAACCAAAAAGAAGATCTTCGTATTTCTGCGATTTCTTGATTTTGAAATAATAACTGTTGTCAGGGTTTTTGCCAATTTCAACAATATCATTTCTGTCAATCTGTATTCCTTTTATTTTTATCATAAATTACATAAAAAATGAAGTTGGATCTTCCAAAACAAGGTCTGCGATAGACTTTTTGCTTTTGTAAGATTTTAAAATACGATCGTCAATTATTGATCCTTCAGCAATCAAGTCGATATACAAAATGCTATCAACTCCATACTTTTCAGCAACTTCTTTTGAACCAATACGATGGTTGCGATCTTCTGATTGCAACCTCTTTTCCAAATCAAAGTCATTGGTGAAATAGATTGCGGTTGTAGCCTCAGTCAATGTCAAGCCTTTTATTGGTTTGGCGACAAAATATTTTATTTTGTCATCTTTTTGGAATCTAACTTTGGCTTCTTCTTTTTGTTCTGTGTCAACTTTTCCATCATACCTAACAGCTTGATCACCAAGAAGTTTCATGATGTTATCAACATCTTTTGTAAATCTCGCCCAAATAATAACTTTGCCATTGATTCGATCTAAAATCTCCATCAATCTTAGCAAGCGAGGGTTTTTATCCGCAGGCATTAAATCAATTGTCACGTTGTTTTCCGTATCAATTACAAATCCGCTTGCTATTTGTTGAATTTTGGTCAACTTTCCAAGAATGTTAGAAACCGTAATGGTGTCTAGTTGGTTTCTACTTCTGATCAAAGCCAAACCTTCCTGTCTGATTTGGTTGATTAAAGCTAACTGTTCATCGGTTAAGATAAACCTTTCTTGTTGATAAACTTTAGGCGGAAGATCAAGACAATCAACTTTCAATACTCGATAGCTGTAATTCTTAATTTTGTCTTGTAACTCATCAACTCTTTCATAACCAACAATCTTTTCGAAAGTTCTTACTTTAGAATCAGCTTTAGCAAAAGGATTTTGTCTTTTGACAACTTTGCAATATCTTGATTTGAAAGCATAAAAGTTGTGTAGACCTAGAATGTTTGGATCTAAGAAATAAAGCTGCGAATAAATATCTTCCATTCCTTTTGTGATAGGAGTTCCTGAAAGGATGCGTTTGTATTTGCCTTTCTTTCCTGCTTCTAACAAAAATTTAGTTCTGATCGCTGAAGGATTTTTGATGCCTTGCGATTCGTCAATCACCATTAGGCATTTGTTTTTCGACAATAAGTCAAGTAGCATTTGTTGTTTAGATTTTGACACAAAACATTCGATATTAAAAGAATAAACTTTGAGAAGTTTTGATTCTTCCATTTCTTTCAATCTAGCTTTGGTAGTTTTGTTTTCCTTCCCTTCCCAACAAAAATCAATGTAATCAACATTACAATGTTCTGGCAACTCTTTTGTTATCCAGTTTTTGTGAACACCATTTGGCGCAATAACAATTAGAGTGTCAATCTTCTGTTCCAAAAATAAATAAGCGGCGGTATCAATAGTTACTTTTGTTTTGCCGCATCCTTGTTCAAAGAACAATCCGTAAGCAAGAGCTGATTTGCTAGATTCGAAAGCTTTTAGTTGATGTTCAAAAGGTTTGGTTTTGAAAACTTCAGGATAATCTTTAATTACTATATTTTCTTTAGCTTTTTTAAGCTCTTGCTCTTGTTTTTGGCTCGCTAAACATTCGTACTTGAATATTTCTGCTTTTCCAACCCACTGAGCTTGAGGAAGCAGATTGTTTAAATACAAACAATTAAGGGCATTTGCAGCGCAAGTAAAAACATTATTTTTAATAAAACCTTTTGTCGGACATTGAACGAGATCCATGAAAAGTGATCCGTAAAGCTTACCTTCTGTCAATATTAGTTTGTTGTCTATCAGATTTATTTTCATTTTCCTAATTCTGTAATTATTTGTTCTGCAACAACTTCTTTTGAATGTTTTGCATTATTCCAATTTAATATCCCTTCTTTTCCACCACAACCAAGATAAATTTTGTGTAAATTTTCACAACCTTCATCTGTCGTAACAGCCTTCTTTATTTTATTGTAAATTATGTACGCATCATCACTCAAATTAATTCGTGAATTATCATTTGGATCTGACTTGCTCATTTTTTTAGTTGGATCAATTAACGACATAATCCTACCACAAGATTTAGAAATAAGAGGTTCAGGCACTTTTAACCCAAGTTTCTTAGCCAAATCTCTTGCAAGTTCTAAATGTTGTTTTTGGTCTTCACCAACTGGAACTAAGTCAGCTTCTAAAGCTAAAATGTCGGCGGCCATTAAAATTGGGTAAGAAAATAACCCAAGATTTTGATTATTCTTGTCAGCCTTTTCTTTAAATTGAGTCATTCTGTTGAGTTGACCAATAGAAGTTTCGCAACATAAAGACCAGAACATTTCTAAGATTCCTGAGCATTGAGATTGGAAAAATAAATCATGGATTCCTAAATTCTTTAATTGTCTAGCAAACTTATATGTAGCGTGATTATCAAAATCAAAATTTGTGGTCATTGCGTGCCAATCAGCTACAAAAAACCTACACTCATATTCAGGGTTTTTCTTTAGCTCTTTCCACTGCTTAATTGCGCCAAGATAATTACCAAGATGCAAATTTCCTGTTGGTTGGATTCCGCTAACGATTATTTTTTTCATTTTACTTTCTCCCACAATTCAGGATTTTCATGTAAATTGCCCAATATTTTAAATTCGTGTTTAAATCGTGAAAATTGACATCGACAATATTTAATATCTTTGAAAACTCTTCTATTTTAAAATTTCTTTTGCTTTATCTAAATATTTTATAAACTCTTTAAAGCATAAATCCTGTTTTTCTGAAGTTATCTCTTTTATTGTTGATGACAGCAAAGTCATTCTAAAAGAAAGATATACTAAAGATTGAATTGGGTCTATATCTTGATTCTTGCGTAAAAATTCATCCATTTTTAAGTGCATTTGTTTCTCAAAAACATTTATTTTTGCGATGCTATTTTTAGCTTCTTTTAATTCTTTTTTCATATTTTATAATACCTCGTTGATTGACCGTTAATAATAAATAAATTTTTCTTAGACCTGCTGACCGCAACATACCAAACTCTATGTTCGTCATCAGTATTGATATTCTTCCAAGTGTTTTGCGTTACATCAGTTAGAAGAATAATATTTTCAGACTCTCCACCTTTTGCTTGATGAATTGTGCTGATTTTAATGTTTGGTTCTTGGTTGAGTTTATAACCTTTTGACAAGACATTTCTTATATAAACAATTTCGCTGTTCGCCATTTTATCAAAGATTTCAAACCAAGCGTATTCCAAATATTCTTTTGGCAGTGTGTTTCTATCAAACTTTTGTAATGCAGTAGATAGTTTTGAGCAGCGCAAATAATTACTAGCATTTATGCTGCCTGTCTTTCTAAAATTTTCCCAAATATAAATAGTTTTAATGTCCGAATCATCAATTGATGATTTACCAAAAGAAACGAAGGGTAATCCTCTCATTTTTAAGTTTTCTGTTACTTGATAATTCAAAAACTTGTTTCTAATCAAGATCAAATACTCTTGATCATTTTTGAAATCTATATCGTCAATTGACTGAAACCTTAAAATATTTCCATCTTCTTTTGTTGGCTCACATTCTTTTGCTTTTCTAACTTTTATTCTTTTTAGAATGTCTCTCGTCAAATGATAAACGTTGGACGGCAAGCGATGAGATTTTGATAAGATGATCTCTTCATCGTTTTTGATATTCAAAATATAATCAACGTCAGCGCCAGCCCATTTATAAATCAATTGATCATCATCTCCTGCAATATAAATCTTCTTGCAATTTTTAGATATTATGTCTAAAACCGACCATTGCAAAGGAGCTAAGTCTTGTGCTTCGTCAATGATTATGTAATCCACTGGAAGCTGACCTCCTTTGTAGTTCTCAAGCAAATCAGTGAAATCAACCATTTTGTGTTCTTTTTTGTAAAGATTTAACAATCTTTGCCATTCAAAAACTAAATACATCGGAACATCTGTAAATCCACAATCATCCCATTGTTTTTCCAAAGAAATCATTCTTAAACGAGATAACGATTCTATTGTGATTACTTTATCGCCAGTTTTATCTCCTCCGCAGTCTTCAGGATTTACAACATAACTTAGTTTTAACCCCAAGCTTTCTGCGATTTTGGCATAATCTTTGTACACCATTATCTTTTTGTTGCTTGAAGCCGCATAACAAATGGCGTGAATCGTTTTGAAATGTGGAAAGTTTTTTGCTGAATATTGTTTGTATTTCGCCAAAAGTCTTTCGACCATCTCCTCTACTGCCTTTTTGGTAAAAGAACAAAAAGCAATTCTTTCTGGGTTGACTCCTGATTCTAATAATTGATCAACTATTTCAATCAATTTAGTTGTTTTGCCAGCTCCCGCAGTTCCGAAGATTTTTGTTACAGGGATATTTGAGAAAAGGTTTTGGATTTTCATAATTTATCTTCCATAAATCGTCTTTTGTCGAAGATCTCAACAGCTTTGATAACACAAACTCGTTCTGATTTATACTTATCTGATTTTGCTTCTTTAATCTTTGTGACTTCAGATTTGCCAGAATATAATTCGTGAATCCATCTCCAGATAAGTTGCGGTTCAACGTTAAACTTTTTATTAGTCAAATATTCTTTTAGCTTAGAAAATTTGAATTTGATTTTGTCATCAGTTGGATCGTGATAAATTCCTTGAAAAAATAACGCGGTTTTTTCTTTTGGTAAGTTTGAACCAAAAGACTCTAGCCAGTTTGTGAATAAATCGGTAAATTGACCTTTATCACTAACATCTTCAGGATCTTCAATTATCACCAAAGTCTGCATTAAATTTTTGAGCATTCCAATCCAAATTTCGGCTTTAACTGGTTTCATCACTTTGTTAGTCTTCTCCCAGATTTTCATAATAGCCGCTCTAGGGTTATACAATTCTTCTGTTGACATTGAAACTCTTTCCCCTTGACACTCAACGATCCACATTACTGAGTCTCCAGATTGGTGTTTAGAAATATTATCTATAACCAGAGAATCTGAGTCTAAATTTGTATTTCCAATTCCGTATTTTCTTTTGTGACATTCGCTTTTGTTACAAAATTGAGCGCAAGGAGCTTCATTACATTTATAGAAGAAATCCTTTTTATTGACTGATTTTGTAATTGCGGTAACATCAGATAAAGGTAAAGATGGTGAAATTATTTTGTAATTCGCTTCCATGATCTTGTCTTCAAAAGATTCTGGAAATTTTTTCTTAAAATAAACAGCCAATCCGAACAAACCGTTGTTTCTTGCTCCTTCTTTTATTCCTGCTGATGCTAACATCTGAACGCATGGCGGAGCATCATCGTAAGATTCGTCTAAATCTTCGTACTTAAAAGTTTTTATTTCGTTTTCAGTTACTGAAGAAATTTCTGCGTACTCTAAGAACTCTTCTAAAGTTAATTTTTTACCTTTGTTCCAAGCATATCTTTCTGTTTTTTTAGCGTCAAAATATGGAACGTTTAATGGCTGTCCGTGATCATCGTTATTGATTCTAGAAACTTGCTTCGGGAATTTTTCTGCCGCTCCATATCCAAGAAGACTAGACCATTCATTTATTCTCGACATAAACACCTTTGCATCAATATCTTCTTTAGCGAAGCAATATAGATGGATGTCTCCAGATTTTGATGAGCAAGGAATAAGTGGTAATCCAAGTTTTTTTATCTTCTCTTCAATAGAAGATAAAGTATCGCGAAGAGGTGAATTATGATTGTTTTTATCCAAATCAATTGCAGCATAACGCAATTTGTTATTTTCTTTAAGAGGGATTAAGCGCAGCCCAACAACACCTTCGAGATGTCTTGTGAAATTGTCTTCTGTAAGCTCATCTTTTTTTAAAACGTTTCTGCCATTTACTTTGCCGTTTTCATCTTCTTTTAAATCAACTAAAGTTCCATAGGCGTTTGTGTACGCATCAAAAAGGTTTATAAACCTTTTTGTCAAATTTTTGTTTATCATAATTTTTGTTTAATTGGTTTTATTTTTTATAAGCAGGACCCAATAGACTATCTCAAAACCAATTAAAAAAGGTCTACTAAGTCCTGCCAATAAAAAATAAAACCAGCCGCCTTTTGATCAGCGGCTGATTATTTTGCTACATTTTTCCATCATTAGAAGGTTCGCTCTCATCTTCATCTTTGAAAGCTAAATTCAAGTTTGCTTCGTTAAGAATGTTATATAATTCTTTAGCTTGATTATAGATAACTTGTCCTACTTCTTTGATAGCCAAAGTCATACCAACTTGAGACAAATCATAGTTAGCAAAAGTTCCTTTCTCATTGGCTTCCAACAAAGATTTAAGTTTGTAGATGAAAGCAAATGAAGGTAGAGTATTTCCGAGTTTATCTTTTTTAGAAAGAATCAACGAGTTGAAGTTTCTAGCAATTTTCATTTTGCTTCCAGAAAAAGGAATCACTACTGGAGAAACGCTAGATGTTTCTGGGTTATAGATGAAACCATAATAATTTAGCGTTTTAACAACAGTTCTATTATCAGCAGATCCGATGATTTTGCCTTTTTCATTAATTTTATTAGCGTTTTTTTGTTTCATGTAAAAGGTTGCATCTGAACCAAAATTGTTAATCAATTTTGAGTTGATACCAACACCTTCCCATTCGATGTAATTTACAATAGTTTTTACTGGAATAAATAAAATTCCTTCTTCGGCTTTGTAGATTGTTTTTGAAATAACTTCATACATGTCGCCAACTTCAGCTCCAGCTACATATTTAGCGGATCCTTTTGTTAATTCAGGGCTAATTGGTTGCAAAAGTTTAAGTCTTGGCGTGGTAATATCTTCACCATCGACATTGTGTTGAAATTCTGAAGCATCTTCAGACATTTGTGATAATAGATTTTCATCTACGTCATTAAAAAAAATTTCGTTATTTTTCTTTTCAATAAGTTCGTTAGTCATAAATAATTTATAAATTAATGTTTAGTTAGTTTGTCTATTTTTATTTGCTGTCAAAATAAGACTAAAAGCAGATTTCAGTTAATATTCTTGCTTACTATACGTGAAGCAAGGCCTATTTAATATCAACCGTAATTCCAGTATAAATAGAGAAAACATCTTGTGGGACGTTATTTCCGTTTTCAAATTCTTTTTTAAGTGTAGCTTTCAGCGTCATAGCGTTGACATTGATCTCGTTTTGACAAGGAAGTCCTTTTTGGGTTAGTTCTTCTAACAATTCTTTAGCTTTTTCATTTTCGCCTTTATCAAAAGAAACAACAACTTCGTTTCTAATAATGTCTGCAAGATTATTTTCTACAAGCCATACTAAACCTTCTGATCTTTTAGCTTGCATTTCAAACTGTTTATCAGCGTCTTTCTGACTATCAATCTGAGATTGAGTTGGTAATGATGCTGAAAAGAAATCTTTAACTTTCAAGATTCTTCCGTTTGACAATTTTACTGTTGATCCTGATCCAATACCTTCTGATGCAAGAAGGTCACAAAGTTCTTTTTTGCTATCTTCAATTTTTTTGTTGACATCTTTCAACTTGCTTTCCAATTGACTCGCTTCTTTGTCAAGTTCTGTTAAATATAGACAGAATTTTTCTATTTCACTAGAGATCTTTTTTTGTTCTTGATTTGTTTCGTTGTTTTTCATTTGTTAATTCTAATAATTAAAATGGAGATTAATAAACATAAATGCTATTTTCTTAACGTCAATAGCGAAAAATAAATTATTTATAAATTTTTTCATTTATCTCTTTAAGCGTTACACGCTTGATGTTGTCAATGAAAATAAATTTAAAATCTTTACAAACTCGACCAACAACAAAATAATAACTTCCGATTTTATGTTGGTTTAAAATTTCATCAGCTTTCAACTTTTCATATTTGTTTTCTGATATTCGACATTTGATCATGTCAGTGTCATCAACAAAATGAATGTCAAGTATTTTTGTTGCTTCGCCTTCAACTTTTCTGCCATTACGTTTGTCTAAAAAATATTGATCATTTATATCTTTTTGAATGACCTTGATTGATTTAGCGAAAAATCGAACAATGGTGTCTGGTTCTATATCCGCTAAATAAGTCGGTTGTTGAGTAAAGAACAATTCAAAATTTTGGTAAAAATGACCAAACTTGTCTTTAAATTCAAAAATTGAATCATAAGGAGTAACAGCATCGTGAAGCAAACGAGCTTGAGTTGCTGTCAATTCTACGCCAGTCTCTCTCTTTTTGATCAACTCTTTTGCTTTTGTAACACCAACGCCTTTGATGTTTGTAAAACCGCCAACAAGCACTCCATCTTTAATAGACCAACCAATTTCAGAAAGATCTTTGTCAAATGTTTTATATTTGAAACCTTCTTTAACCAACTCTCTTAGTACTGAAATTACTTGATCATCATCTTTTGCGTCTTGCAAAGTAGCAAGCGCAAATTCAAGAGGGTGGTAAGCCTTCAGCACCATGCACCAATAGCTTAACAAGGAATAAGCAACTGCGTGCGACTTGTTAAAAGTGTAAGATCCCATCGCCAAAATGTTATCCCAAATAATTTCAGCAGCTTTGTCTTCAATTTTGTTTGCTTTACACCCATTAACAAAAAGTGGTTTCATTTTGTTGATGTAGTCTGAACCCATTGATTTACCAATAGCTTTTCTGATTTTTGTTGTGTCTTCCCAAGAGAAATTTCCCAATCTTCTCACGATTTCCATCACTTGCTCTTGGTAAACAATGACTCCGTAAGTTTCTTTCAAAATAGATTCAAGCATTGGGTGGTGGTAATAAACTTTACCGCTATTTTTGATTTCGATATATCTTTTTGCTTCACCATTGGAAAGTGTTCCTGGTCTAGCAAGAGAAGTAATTGCAGACAAATCGTTAAATTCTTTTACGTGCATCTCTTTTGCTAAAGAAATTAACGCACTTCCTTCAAACTGAAACACGCCATAATAACGTCCATCATTGATTACGTTAAAAGCTTTTTCATCATCTAGTGGATATTCCAATAACCATTTTCTATCTTTACCAATCACATTCAAACAGTTGCTGATAATTGATAAAGTTCTCAAACCAAGACAATCAATTTTAAGTAAATTCAAAGCTTCAGCATCTCTTTTGTCTAACTGACAAGAATCAACGCTGTAATCGACAGAACAATAATTCGTTAAAGGTTCTCTTGAAACAATAACTGCCGCTGCGTGTTTGCCGAAATGGCGAGCATGATTCTCGATGTCTTTTGTTACAGTTAATTGTGGGAATTTTTCTGCAAATTCTTGACCAACTTTTGTGTTTTGAAAAGTGTCTTCCAACACAGGGCGATCGTCTCCTGCGTCTGTTTCTACAATTGCATTTTTAAGCGGATCTAACTCCCAAGGTTTTATTTTAAGAATTTTTGCCGTCTCATTCAAGATCATTTTTGCTTTGTAATAACTAATCACCCCAAGCTTAGAAACACGCTCTTCACCATACTTTTCTTGTAGATAATCAAAGACCATGTCTCTCTTTGAATCTTCAAAATCAATATCTATGTCTGGATAATCTGACGTTCTATTTATATCAATAAATCGTTCAAATAAAAGTCCATGTTTCAAAGGATCAACATCAGTAATTCCTATCAAATAACAAATTAGAGATCCAGCAGAAGATCCTCTTCCTGGTCCAACCAGCATGTGTTGTTTTGCGTAGTTTATTAGATCATAAACAATCAAGAAATAATCAGAGAAATTTTTTTGTTCAATAATGCCAAGCTCTCTTTTAAACCTTTCGTAATATTCAGGAGTGTTTAATAAATCTATCCCTCTTCTCTCCATTGCTTCTCGAATTGTCAACTGTTCTAAACTTTCTTCCAAAATATTAGTTGGAAGTTCAGCTTTAGGCAACTCATAAAACTCAATCTCGCTGTCAATTTTATAAGTATTGCTAATCGCTTCTTCTTTCTCATCTTCCGTCATCCACCAAAGAGCCGAATACCATTCTGTTTCAGACAAAATATGACTAGGCTCTAATCTTGATTGAGTAGCATCAAAAGATTTTTTACCTTTTGTTTCATCTGCTCCTTTACCAAGAATTGTCTCGTAAAGACCAACTTGTCCATCTTTGGCGTAAATATTGTCAGATAACGCCACTTTTGGTAAAGAAGTTCTGTTATAATCACCATAATTCGCTAAAGGACTCACGCCATAATACGAATGTTTTCGATGAGCAACATAAGGCTCAAGTCTTGCGTCTTCAATTATAACTACAATGTCATCGCTGATTCTATTTAGATAATCATAACTCAAACGATTCTCATAATGCTTATGTTTTGTCGCTTGAGTAACCAAAGCGTAAAGTTCTTGTAAACCTTTTTGGTTTCTAGCAAGAAGAGTAACCCAAGTGAAATTTTGTTTGACTTTCAAAATACAGTCTTCAACAAAAGCTAGTTCGACTCCCAAAATTGGTTTTTTGCCAGCTTTCTTACATCTTTCGTGGAACAATCTATGGCCAAAAGTGTTGCCGTGATCTGTTATTGAAGCTGAGGTAGCTTGCTGTTGGTCGATTGTCTCTTGTAGTTTGCCGAAGGCGTAACGAAAACTGTATTCCGTTCTTACTTTAAGATTTATCATTTTCTAAACAAAAAGTTACTCCTACCAAAGGAATTATTTTGACAATTTCTATAACTTCAATTTTGCGCTCTGAAAAATCTAATTTAGGTTTTAATGCTGAGCCATCTTTATTTCTTACTTTAGCTGCGAAACCTATATTGTTTATTATTTTGTCTAAACCAATCGTACAATTTTCGATATAAACTCCTTCCTCGTCTTGGTTTACATCACAATATCCAATGGTTCTTTCATAGTTGGTGTATTCATATTCGATAAGAGGGATGTCTTTCCGATTTCCTTCTAGACAATCAGGTAATATTAAATCTCCATCTTCAAAATGGTTTTTATTAAATTTTAAAATATAAACTTTACTCATTGTGTCCTGCTAAAATTATTTATTATATTCATCTCGCTTCTCTTGATCTGTCCAGCGCAAACGAATTGACTAAGTGTCTGATAAATGTCTTGAGCTTCCGCATCTGATTCGCAAACAACTTCGTGAAAATATCCGCTTGTAGATGAAAACAGAAGTCTATTTTCTTCCGCCGAAAAACAATCAACAAAACTTAAATTAATTGTTTTATCCTTTATTTTTATAAACATTTTTAATATTCGAAATCGTCATCATATTCGATCATTACTGAGTCTATAGCTTTCTGAATGATAGCGTCCAATTTTTTATCCTTGATAAATTTCTTTATTTCTTCTGCTTCAGCAAAAGTGTAATTATTTTCGATTAATCTTTCTAATGTTCTGTTCATAATTTTTAATTTTTAAAGATTTATATAATATTTTGTGAAATACTTTTTTGCTTGTTTTTCGGCAGAAGCATCCAAAGTTTCGAAGTCTTTTTCTGTTTCTAATTTTTCGTATCTAGCTTTCCATTCGTGGTAAAGAGTATAATTCAAAACTCTCATCAATGATTTTAAAATTCTAATTTCTTCTTTGTTTGTCACTTCTTTGTTTTCATATTCATCGAACATCATCCGAACATAGTGAAACAACATTCGTAAAACTTTATAACCATTATATTTAGATGTTTTAGCTTTGTACAAATTTTCCAAATGCTCCGCATAATATTTTTTTAATACCTCGGAATTTCTCGTAACTGGAGGTTTTCTAAGGATAAGACCATTTATTTCGTAATAAAAAATATCCTTTTTGTGTTCTAAGAATCTATTGATCTTGTTGTCAGAAACTCTCTTCAACAAAACTGCAATGTGTTTGTTAATTCTGGATGACACACAATCTCTTTTATCATCGCATAATTCTCTTAAGATGAAGAGAGGAAACAATATTTTTTTCTTTTGGCTTTCTTTTAGCATAAAATTTTACGAAAATTTTTTAGCTTTTTCCACTGTAGCCAAGAATTGATCCGCTGTAACTCCATATCTCTTTTGTAACTCTTCCAGAGCTTCTTTGATTCCAGACTCAACCTGATCAATCGCGTGATTATAAGAATCCTGCAAATCATTGTCGGTGTAGAAATGGCCGACACAAACTTGCGTGTCGCCGTAAGGTTCATATTCTTTAATTGGCGAGCAGTTATCTGATAGATATTCGTCTGAATATTCCTCAAATTTATCTAAAATATGTTTTTTCATTTTGCGTGTTTTGATTCTAGTTGTTCTAATTCTTTTTTTTCAATTTTTCTATCTTCCGATTGTCTTCTTCTGCTTTATCTAACTCATAATATTTCTTCAAAATGGATTCAAAATTATTATAGAAATTTGCGGCATTATTTAAAGAAAAATAAAGACAACGATTAGTGGTATCACAATATTTTGGTTCAAAGGTTTTTAATTCGGCAAAAAATCTATTAAATAGATCAGTAGGATAATGATCCCCGAAAATATAAGCTCCAGTGCTAAACCTTACATGAAGCAACATTTCATCTTCTGGTTGTCTTCTATCGTCAGAACAAGTTATAGTTCTATTATGTTTTTCGCCCCATATTGATATACTAATATTATACGATTGACAGTCACTAGTAAAGCGATGAAAATAGTCACTAGTAACTTTTTTTGGATCAATATTAAAACCAAATTGCTCTTGTAGTTTTAATCCAAAAAGATGGCCATTTGATCTTTGTTTAAAGTTTTCGATTTCATATGTATCAAAAAACAAATTACTCTTGTTTTTGTCTAAAAAAGAAAACAATTCCTCGTAAAGTTTTGTTGTTTTTTCTAATTGCATTTAACCCACCCCATTTTGTTTAAGATTGACAGAAATTTCTTATAAGTGACAACTCTGTAGCATCTAGCATCTTCTTTTTTGTATTGGACTCTGTCGTCAAAAAATGTCGCTGTAATCAGGCAGCCCTTTGAATCCTTGTATTTTTTAATTATGTCTTTCATCGTTAGCTTAAATTGGTTTTGATTTGTATTGATTTGTTTTAATTTACTTCAAGGTAATTAATTTGTCAAGATACCATTTTGCTTTTTTTAAGTCTTCAACACCATTCTTTTTTGATTCTCTTGAAATATAACCAATAATGTTTCCTTTGCAAAAACCTGCAATTTCTTCGGGAGATAATTTATCTTTAAGATAATCAAAAGTTTCAATTTCACCTTTATAATAATCAGGATTTACTTTGTCTTCAAAAGATGGGGATGTTGAAGTTTCGAGTTTTACTCTGAAAAATCCTGGTTTTGTTTGTTCAAGTGATACTTTTCCTGATTTTGATTTTCCAATAGTAGGTGTTTTTATTTTATTTCTTTTTGTTTTATTTTTCATTTTATACTCCAAATTTCCATTGCTTTTTTCATAACTTCCCAAACTTCTTTCTTCAATTCGTCATCTGACTTTTCTTGAATAGTGAAGTCTGGAGAAGTTACTTTAATGTTTGATTGTTGATGAACAACTGTCAAATTTCTTTTGTTTTGAGTCGAATCTAGAAATCTAAATCTAACTTCAAACATAAAATTATTCGATAAGCCCGAACTCTCTTAAAACTTGATCAACTTTTGTTTTTGGGAAAACAAAAGAGCGGCAAACTTTTGCTGGCAATTTCAAATCCCATAGTTTTTTAACTAGAGGATTTTTTTCTTCAGTTGCTAACTTTGCTGCTGTTACAAAACAAATTGTTGATTTGTAACCAATTTTTTTAGCTATTTCTGGGGCTTTGTATAATAGATTTTCAGTCATGTTGTTTTTAATTAAGTTGTTGTGGTTTTGTCGATTTTGATAATTTTTTATTAATAGTCAATAATATAAATTATTTTTTTATCAAAATTGTTAATGCTTCTATTTTCGCATCATTTGTTTTTTTATTATCAAGATTTCCTTTTGATAAGAATATAAACCTATTCAGAGCTTTTATTTTGTTTGTTTTTGTTGGCCATATAGTTGGCGCTAGTTTTAGCCAATAGGCAACCGAATCTCGTTGATCGTCAATTGCCTTTTGTGAACCGTATTTGAGTTTTGATAACATAATTTAACATTCTCTATATAATAATTCGTCATTGAAAATTTGTAAAATTTCTGTTCTCAATGTTTGAGTCCTGATTATATTTTTTATGTGATCTGTTGTCATGTCTTTCAATTTAATAAAATGAAGATCTTGTTTTCCGTCTTTTCCATAAGATCCCCATTCAAAAACTTCGCGAATTACCAAGTGATGATCGTCAGTATAAACCGCCAAATCGGTATGATAACCTTTTAATCTTCGATAATCTATTCCTCCATCAATAGAACAAGATCCGCAAGAACAATCTTTGTAGTCATGTTTGTGTCTACTTATTAAAACATCGCCACAAATGCTGCATTTAATAGCGTTCACTAATAAAACCTTTTGTTTTTGTGGATTGGGGTCTCGCTTACATTGTGATAAATATTCCTCAGTATATTTCTTTTGAACATCTTTGAAAGATTCTAAGTCTATTTCTAAAACTTCTCTTTCAATGTTTAAATTTCTATTAACAGCTTTTTCATCGCTATATTTTTCACCATAGCGAGCTTTAAGCTTATTAATGTTTAGTTCTTGCACTTGCTCAAAAGAAACACCAAGAACATCGCAAGCAATAGCGCAATACCAAAATAAATCCGAAATTTCTTCAATTAGATTCACTTTGTCTAAAGGCTTGCCATACATAGTGGATTTTTTTAGAGTATCTAAAAATTCGTTAGCTTCAGTAGTTAATCCCATACCAGCGTGCATCAATCTCGCAATTGTTGGAGTAAATCTTTCGCTTACTGTTTTATAATCTTTAAGTTCAGTTTTAAGAGCTAATTCAATGTAATTTTTCATTTTTATTTATTAAAGTTAATTAAAGTTTGTGGTGTTATCTCAATATTGATTTCAATATTAGAAATTTATGGTTTAATGATTTGTTACATTTTCTCAAAAGACCCAGCCTGAATCATGAGATCGTAAACTGTTGATGCGGAGTAAGTACCGCAGTCAGAAAAGTATTTTAAGAAGATGTCTTTGTTGCCTTGATAGAATTTAGCTTTGGTCACTTTCCTGCCTCAATTTAATTAAAAGGTAAATTTCTGGATGATTCATAATCAATCTCAGTTCCCTCGATTTTTATTTCTGAATTTGGAATGTAACTAAAAAGAGGATTGCCACTAATGCAGTAATTAAAAAATTCATCTTGTTCTTTTTGTGATTTTGCCTGCTTGTATTTTTTTAATTTAAACGCACCAGAAGCAATATTTGTTGCATGTAATCCACAATATCCGACTTTATTTTTATTGCTAATAAAACGATGGAATTTTTTTGGAATGTCAATCACAGTTGAAAAATAACCACAACACAAAAAATGTTTACTAACTTGTCCATAAAGGCCACCTCTCATATGGATGCCAGTTATCCATTCACCATTTATCTTAAATCCTAAGAACTGGATTTTATCTTCATTAATAAAACCGCCAAATTTTTCATAAGTGGCTTTTATTTCTGGTGAAATATAAGCAAATTCAATTTTCATTTTACCTCTAATTTGTATTTATTCTCTAATTGCTTTTCGCAAAAGCCTTCGTGCGTGACATTGAGATTAGCAAAAAACATTAAGAACAAAACTGTTGCTATTCCCGCAATGTAATAAAAAAATTCTTTCATTTTGCCTATAATTGTTGTTTAAGTTTTATCCCTATATTTCCTAGCTACAGTCAATATCTCTCTCAAGCTACTAACCGCTTCTAAATACTTCTCTTTAAAGCTTTCTTTATTTTGTTGTTTAAGTTTTGCATTTTCTTCCATCAACTCGCGCCAAGATTCGTCAGTTACTTTACTGCATTTTCTAAGAGTCTCATTCTCCTCTTGGAGTTCTTGAATCAAATCTAAAGAATCTTTTAATTTGCCAAGACAACTAACTAAATCCCCTCTAACAATTTGGTCATTAAAGCTTTTGCGATATTCCCCAATCTCCGCTATTCTTTGTTCTAGTGTTTTCATGAGTTAATTAATCGATTTATTAAATATTGATATTGCTATACAAACCCATCCCTCTTTCAATCCTTCATGACTCAGAACATAGGTTACTAAACATTCAATTTCTCTTCCTGTTTTAGTAATTTTACCGCGTTCTAATTCTTGCAATATAATCGTGTCGCCTTTTTGAAAACCTCTGTCATTTCTACGCAATTCAAAAGTTTTTTCTCGATTCCAAACGGCTTCAAAATAATCTTGCTCACATTTTAAAATATGTTTCATATCCCTCCTAATAATTTAAAAACACTAAATTGCGTTTCAAAGTCTTGTTCTTCAAGGGTTTGTTTGGTTAAATTCCAGATAATTCCATCTTCTATTTTTAAAAGATTTTTAGACTCTCTATTGAACAGCCAAAAATCTTCTGAAGCCAACAAAACTCTATCAAGAGTTAGGGGTTTGCCTATAATACTTTTTAAATTGTTTATATGTAATGGCTCTGTGTGAGTTAAAATTCTGTATTTTGTATCACTAATAAAATCGACAAAATCGTCCTCAATATCGCTTCCTTGAACAAATGGAATTAAGTGATTGATTACTCTGCAACCAAACCCCAGCTCCTCCTTCAAAGCCTCCTCATAATCTTCCGTCCCATGCACAGCACATATTATCTTGCAGCGGTTGTATTCTTGTATCCGTTTAATATCTTTCATTTAAGTACTCTTTTTAATTAATTACCTTGAGATCATCTAAATCGTATTCTATCAATTTACCATCAACAGATACAATCGCATAAGTATCAGTATTTTCTTTTACGACAAATCCCGCAATCACGCCTTCTTCGCCCCTGTTTTCTCCAAAGAGTATTTCCACTTTAATCATTTTAAACCTTCTTTAATTGTTAATCGTTTTGACAAATTTTTCCTTTCATTTATTTATTTTTTAAATTTGTAATTCGATTCTCTAAATCCTCATTTTCTTTTATTAGTCTTTGTTTTTCGAGTTTTAGAAAAATAACAAAATCTTTTTCTAAACTTACTACTTTAGAGCGAAGACTGATAGTGTAGCAGGATAGTATCGCGATTAATATAAAATTGATTACGTTCATTTTTTGAATTTTTATTTATTAATTTTATTGATTAATTGCTCAACTTTTGCTGCCAACAAAAGAAGTTTCTGGTTTTCTTCATCTCTTTGTTTTAAATAAATTATTTCTTTAGCTTGAGATTCAAGAAGCTGCCCTAAATCATCATAAGATTTATTTAGAATGTTTATTTTACTATTAAACGTATCAGAACTAATAACTATTCCGCTTCCTACCATACTCAAACAAAAGTTATTAACTTTAGGCTCTGCAATCTCTTTTATTTTAGCTTCAATCGTTTTATTAAAATCTTCTAAAAGTTTTATTTTAGCGTCTTTTTCTCTAGATTCTTTTTGTAATGATATTATTGCTTCATCTCGTTTGAATAGGGCTTGTTTATATTCTTGTAATTCAAGTTTTAGTTTTTTGTTAAACATAGTTTTTATTCATTAAAGTTAATAATTCCTTCCTCGTGTAACAAAATCAACAAACGACCAACACAATCAGCTAATGATTCGTTTTCTTTTTTTATTGATTTAATTAAGACTTCCAACTCGTAAGCTGGTATAGAACCTTCTTGTGGTAAATGTAGTATCCCTTCATTATCATAACAAAAAAAATAATCTGCCCTAAATCCAACCTCTGCCAATTTTTTTGATACATTAAAACTCGTTATTTTCATTTCCCCTCCAATTTCCTAACCCTCTCCTCAAGCTCATCTTGTCTTGATAGCATTGATTCTATTGAGTTGATTAGGTCGGTTAGGGTGATTCCTTTTCCGTGCTTAAGTATGTCAATATGAGTTGCAAAACTAGCCTTACCACCAAAAACCACCTTTAGTCCTATCAATTCTTCATTGTGCTTTCTTAAATGATCTCTCGGCAACTCACTAACATCTTTCCAAGGTAATTTGGCTTCTTTCTTCGGCTCTTTGTATTTAATATCAATTATTTCCCTTATGCCATCTTCTCTATCTTTCCAGTATACTTCACAAGTCATATCGCCACCTTCTTTGCCTAAATCAACTGAAACATTTACTTCTGTTTCATTATCAGCAACAGGTTTAGCTTGTGTTTTAATGTTGTCTAAGGCATTGAGTAGTTTTTTAGAGGCATTTACATATTTAGAGTATTGAATCTCCATAGTAGTTGGACCAGAAAAATTAATTACTTTTCTCAACTCCTCTTTCGCTTTCTCCGTCTCAGCATTTTCTTCTCTTTTGGCTCTCATTGCTTGATTCCATCCTTGAGTCCAAGCTTTATTGTAGGCATCTTTCCAAGGCAATTTGGTTTCTATTTTATTATCAATAACAGGTTCAGTTTGTGTTTTAATGTTGTCTAAGGCATTAAACTTGGCTATAACTCTAAGTAATGACCAAGGATTGGAAGCTTCGCGGGCTTCCATTAATAGACTTTCCCTAGCTTTCTCCACCTCATTTATCTCACTCTCAGCCTCTAAACTGAAACAAGAATCGTTTTGTTTTGCCGTATTTACGCTAGAATTACCGCCGTTATGTAGGGAGTTATTGTTGTTATGTAGGGAGTTATTGTCGTTATGTAGGGAG
>JACCDW010729194.1_pt1 | contig 58874 bp, 66 predicted proteins | sample 7449781 | NCBI WGS metagenome assembly JACCDW01 (sample SAMN15323449, study PRJNA562643) | freshwater metagenome | isolation source: river surface water | place: USA:Blue River Watershed | collected 2017-08-18
CAACCAGTAACCGACTGGCGCGGAGCCTTAATCGCTTAAGGCATGGCGCTATTATAATACGTTTTCTGGACTATGAGCAAGATATTAATTAAATATCTGTAAAATATTATTAAGCGCCTGGGCCATGGGGGTATGGGGGCCGTGGCCCCCATGGTGACAATCGGCCTTCGCGTCCTGGCCATGATGACCGCGAGCGCCACCCTTCGCCAACCGCAAAACTCACTTCGCGCCCTGAAAAGCAAGACAGCGCGGCCTTGTGCCGCGCCCAGGGCAGCTTGTCTGCCCGCCCTCCCCCGTCCTCGGGCCAACGGCCCGCACGAGGACGTAGGCTCAAGCCGTAAGGCATCGCTCGGGCGCGCACAGCAGTCAAGGGGTTGATGCGGCCCACAGCGAAGCGAGGACACGGCCCCTTGAATGCGAGCACGACTGCGCGATCCTGAAAGGTGAGCCGCAGTCCCAGGCGACAGCCTCCATGCACGCGCGCACACCACGACGCCTGCCAACGCCACAGCACCGGCCAACACGATGCGAAGCGAGATCGAACAGAGTTGCCCTGTGCGATCAGCACGGGCAATTCAGCATCGTGAGGGGGGTGCCAAGCGAAGCGCGGCGGGGGATGGTGCAACCGTCCCCCCGGAGCATCACTTTGCGCAGCAACACGAACCGGATTCCTTGCCCGTAGGGCAAAGAAAAAGCGGCCATCGGCCGCGCTGGGCGCAGGGCGCCCATCGAGCAGGTCAAACGAGACCCTGCTCAGCCATCGAGAGCGTTTGTCCGGCACCAACAATGATGTGGTCCAGGATGCGGACATCAACCAACGCCAGTGCGCTCTTGAGCGTTTGCGTCAAGGCCTCATCAGCACGCGAGGGCTGCAATGAAGCGGAGGGATGGTTGTGCGAGAGGATGCACGCGGACGCATTCAGTTCGAGTGCGCGCTTGACGACTTCACGGGGATAAACGCTCGTTTGCGTGAGCGTTCCGCGAAAGAGTTCTTCGTAGGACAGCAAGCGATGTTGCGAGTCCAGGTAGAGGACCGCAAAGACCTCGTAAGGCAGCTGGCCCAGCTTGAGGCTCAGGTATTGCTTCACCGCCAAGGGCGAGTGAAAGACATCGTTTTCGTTGCGCATCCGTTTGTCCACCGTCGCCAGGGCGTGCGCGATCACGACGTCATCGCTCGCGGGCAGGTACTGGCCGAGAGCGTCTTGAACGAAAAGGGAAGTGAAGGAATTTTGCATTTGTGCTCCAGGTAAGACGGCGGGATTGCCTGCCACCCATGGATCAGACCGCAGCGCAGAAATCAAGGGGACCGTGGAATTAATGGGGGGGGACCCGCGCAGCGGGGAGGAAACCGTTCATGCCGCGAAAGCCCCTTGATTTCGAGAACGGACTGATACCCTTGGAAGGACAGCAAGCCACCCACACACACCCTGGCCAGCACGAGGCCGAAGGCGAGGCGTAACAGCGAAGGCCCTAGGCCAAGCGTGCAAGCGGAGCGCGCAGCGCCGAAGGCGCGAAGGCGGCAGGGATGGAAGCCCGAAGGGCCAAGACCGCTTGCGGGCTTGGTTCACGACAGCCCGATCCCCGGCTTTGCCGGGGAGCCGCACACACCAGGCACAACCGAAACCTACTCAATCGAGACCTAATGTTTTTCTGCGTCAAAATGCTTGCCATATTTACATGCAACGCAATTGGCCAAGAGACAAGGACAGAGATGAGCAGCAAATACGACATCGATTACAGCGACTTGCTCGAAGAGCTAAGCCAGGTAAATCCGCTATGCGCGACTATTCCATCGCAGCTGATGCACTGTCTCAATCCAGACCACTTGCGCCTGGCCGTGCTTTTGCAAACCCATCGCGAACCTCGGAAAATCCCCGCCTTTCAAATCGGTTTCATTTCAGACGGCGAACCACCGATCATCGAAACGAATTTCGGAAACATCGAGTTCAGCGGAAATCGCGCGAGCACATGCATCACCTATCGGCTAAATGGAATTTGGGTTTTGAAAATCGAGGGCCAACCCTACGAGCTGAGTCTCGGACAGGGAGAGCTAACCGTCGATGCCTTCGACGCCAAAACGCTCGCGCATCCCGGACGAGCAAACATGCTCGGCCCCAATCAAATCGGCTTTATCTGGCTGATGAATCGCTCCGTCGAGGAGCCCGGTTTTCCAAACGCAAGGGTCGAGGTCGAAGCGATCCAATTCGCGACCTTCCTCCAGACGGCCAAACCGGGCAACGTTCTGGCCTGGTTCGTCATGCTCACAGCATGCGCACCGGGCTTCAACCGCGAGCTGGAACAGCTCAAGGTTTTCGGGCAAATCTTCTCGCTCGGATTCAGTCACTGCGCTTTCACGAACCGCATGGATGGGATGATTTCGCCGCAAGGCGGCGAAAAATTCATCCTTGAAATTGTCGGTGTACCCGACAACAAGATGCAGCTGGTGAAATACCTTAACGCACGCCTCGGACTGCCAGTCTCGGAGATCACAGCCAATCTCACAGAAAAAGGCGACACCCACTGGATCATTTACGCGGGGGAAAATTTGGGCGAAGTCGTCGCGCTGCACGGCGACCTAACGAAGTTGGGCGCCAGCGCGAGAGTGACGCTGCCCAAGTAGCGCACGCTCGCAGAGCGGCGCACAGCGGGGATGCCGCGCGGCGGGGACGCAAGTCCCCAAGAGCGGCGCGAGGAACGAGCGCACGAGGCCGCAGGCCGAGGCATACAGCCATTGAACCGCGAAGCGCGAGCCAGGCATTCGGCGCAGCCGCAGATCAGAACGCCAAGCCACAAGCGCGCAGCGCGCCAGGCCAGTCAGCGACAGGAGCAGCGAAGCGGATCACTGGAGCCAGTGGGCGCGGCGTCGGCACCGGGCGCAAAAAAGCCCCGCACCAGGCGGGGCACAAAGAGCAAACGCTCAAGGAGAATCAGCGCAGGATCGAGGGGAGCCAACCAGTACCGCGCAGCGCGTCCTCGGAACGGTCAATTACCTCATCCTTCTTGAGTTTTTCCCAATCCACAGCGGCGTTGGCACCTTGCGCCTCCACCACGGCCTCAATCATCTTCGACTTGGGAACCAGCGACAAATAGTTGTCGCGCTTGCTTGCATCCCACCACTCGCGCATGTCCAACCCGACAGCATCGGCCAGCGGAGCAAGGGCATCGTGGTTTGAATTTTTGCCACGAACCCCATTGACCGAGATAGCAATGCAGTAAGTGATGAGGCGCAAGGCCACATCAAGCGGCTGCTCAATGAAGAACGCCAACAGCTGGCTTTGATCGGTCGGCAGCAGCGCCTTGAGAGCATCGTGCTCAGCCATCAACGCCACCTGCGCGGGAGAGCCGTCGAACGTAGGCGAAGCACTGCGCAAGTTGTGCAGCTGAGACGTGAACGAAACCTGCACCGAACCCTCGCGGCAGCCCAGCGTAAATTCGCGCTCGGCCATTCGCGCTGCAAGCGCAGCAATGGCAACTGTCTGGTTTTTTATAAGACAGGCCTGCACAGCGGCAGTGCGTTGGGCTGTCAAATTGCCGATCAGTCGATCCGAAAGACCGCCACTCGAAGTCTCGGAGGCAGAGGCTTCGCCCTTTGAAGAAGTCGAACCAGCAGCAGCCGCAGAAGCCTTGCGAAGTTTCTCAGCGTCCTCAGTGCGAATCATGGGCTTGCGAACGGCAATGGCGTCACCGTCCAGGTACACCACTGCACCAGCGATGAGCATGTCAACACCGTTGAGGTCTACGCGAGATTCGCGCAGCGCATCAAGTTGGCCTTCCAGTGCCTCTATCTCGCTCTCCAGCGCCTCAATGCGGGACGAGTCGTCATCATTTTCATCCTCGTCATAGATCGCATCAATCGCTTCCTGCTTCTTCTCAATCTGAGACTCAAGAACTTCGCGCCGTGCGCGTTGTTCGTCTGTCTCCGGAAGGTAGGTCGTAGGGTAATCGACGAAGCGTTTGCGCTCGTCGTAACCATACCCCTCCAGCACCTCTACCCAAGCCCAACTCTGGCCGCGCAACTCATCAGCCTTGGCGGTCAGCAGATCGCAGACCAGCATGTCCAGCAAGCCCGCATCTGTCAGGTACTCACCTTCTCCGTTTTCGCTAAACAGATCCTTCCGAACACCACCCCCCGCCGTGATATAGGCATCCAGACCTACCAGCGCAACCCGACGATCTTTCACAGAGACCTCTTCCTCTGCCAGACGGCGACGGATGATCTGATCCGACCGGCTCCACTCGGGCAATGACAGCCAAAGCGCCAACTGTCGCTCTTGGTCTTCGCAGCTGGCAAGGGCCATGATCTGGTCGAGCGCAATGTCGCCAGCACGGTAGAGGTCGAGCAGTTCGGGATGGACATCAGCCAGCTTCATGCGGCGCTTGACATGGAGAACCGTCACGCCGTAGGCCTTGGCAATGCCCTCGGGCGTGTACCCTTTTTCAGCGAGTCGTTTGTAGCCCAAGAACTCATCCACAGGATGCATGGCCTCCTGCGAAATGTTCTCGATCATGCTGATGTCGATTCCCATGGACTGATCGATTTCGCGTACATCGATCTTGAAGTCAGAACCAATCACGCCACGATCACGAAGCATCCAGAAGCCACGGGTGCGGCGACCTCCGGCATGGACGACATAGTTGCCATCATCGCGTTTGCTCACGATGAGGGGGTTGAGTTGCCCCGTGCTCGCCAGCATCGAAGCCATTTGCTCGATGCCAGCATCGCTCACGGAGGAAGCGCTGCGCACGTTCTCTTGCTCATCGAGCACCAGGACGGAAAGAGGCACCTGAAACGGGCTGGAAACAGAAGCTGCAACAGCGGCAGCAGACTTGGACTTGGACATTTGTTTTCTCCTTGAATCGGCCCCGAAGGACCAACCAGTAACCGACTGGCGCGGGTTCGGGCGTCGGCCCGAATTCTTCAATCAGACCAGGACGGGAGGAACCAAAGAATTTGTCTTGGCCTCCGGGTTGATCCACTTGTTGGCTGTGTCATAGGCATCGGCGCTGTCATCCGTGTGGTAATCAGCGCCGTGAAGATGCACCCCGTGTTCATAGAACCGAACGACCCATTCGCTGTACTCGGCATTGCGGTAGATCGAAAACTTCCGATTCGTCCGCTTGTCGTCAATGGAAATCAGTTTGCGCATGAAACCCCCTTACGCCGACTGGCGGTCATATTCGGATTGAAGTTCAGCACCATCAACACCGTGTTTCATTGCGGCCTTGGCATGTGCATCGGGGTATTCCCATCCTTGAGCGATCAGAGCATTGAGGTAATCGAGGGCAGCTTGCATGTGTTCTCCTTGGTTGTTTTCTCAGGTTGACCGGAATCCTTAGATCCAGAGCCATCAACTTTTGTTGTGATGAGCCGTGGTCCCTCGGAATCCTGTCGCCGTCTATCCCTGAGTCCTTCGCCGGGGACACTGCAGGCCATGCATAAGGGCGGGTTGAAAAGGGTCCGCGCGGAAGCCGCATGCGGAGCGCAGCCGAAGGCGAGCACCGAACGGGTGAGCACGGAAGCGAAGCGCGCCCTTTTCAAGCCGACCGCATGGACTAAGTTCCCCGAAAAAGCGAAGGACTCAGGGATGGACGGGTCAACGACAGGAACCCACGGCGAAACACAACGCCGCGCGGCGAGCGCCCCCAGCGGCAAAGCCGCTCTGATTTTCTGGACGCATAGCGGCCAGCCAGCGTGCGAAGCTCGTGATGCCTTGGAAGGCGCAGTAGCGCCTGACACCGATGCCACCCATCCGAAGGATCACTTCATGCACTGCGAGCAGTGCCCGTGAGACGGCGTGACATGAACGGCTGGACCGGCGCAGCAGGGACGGCCGCTGTATAGCCCCATCCGAAGGATCATGCTTTCAGACTGCGGCCTTGAGTGTTAATTTCGAAGGCTTTTCCCTCCCGGCCGGGAGCCGAGGTAATCAACGTGGATTAATGCAAAATCCATTGTTGAGTTGGCAGTCACAGCCAACAATGGAAACGCACAAAAAAAGACCACCATGAGCAAGTCCCAATCCCTCAAAACATTCGCGGCCACGCTTGAGGGTCTGTCCGCTGAGGAGCTGCGCAGACTTCTCATCCAGGAGAAGTCAAGCAAGCGACTCGGCCTGGTTTGGGAACAAAACGAAATTGAACGCGACAAGGCGATCAATTCTGATGTGGTACTCCCCGCCCTCGATGCCACAGCCAGCGTCGGCGACGGCCCTTTCCATCACTTGGTCATCGAAGGCGACAACTTCGATGCCCTCAGGCTTTTGCGTGCTACGCACGCAAACAAGATTCGCGTCATCTTCATTGATCCACCCTACAACACCGGCTCAAACGATTGGGTCTATAACGATCACTATGTAGACAAGAACGACCGGTGGAGGCATTCAGAGTGGCTTGAGTTCTTGTATCAGCGTCTCGTCCTTGCCAGAGACCTACTCACCCCGGATGGGGTGATCATGGTCTGCATCGACGACGACAACAGAGCCAAGCTTGACTTGCTGATGGAGCAAGTCTTTCCAGGCGGAAGAAAAGGAAGTTTTGTCTGGCGAGTTCGATCGGGCGGTAACGATACAAAGGGGTCACTGCTTTCCCTGAACCATGAACATGTTCTTGTGTACGCCAACGAAGGCTTCGCTTTCAATGGCGATGCGCGCGACGAAGAAGCATTCGACAACCCGGACAACGACGAGCGAGGACCGTGGACAAGCGGGGATCTGAATAAGGCGCACACCGCCAAGCAGCGACCTGAAGCCTACTATCACATCCAGAACCCCAAAACCGGAATCTGGTACTTGGGAGACCCAGACAGCGTGTGGCGATTTGCTTCACTAGCGCGACCGCAAAAGAAGAAACTGCAAGCCGACCCTATCGAGGTCATTCTCCAAGAGGACCGTGTTTTGTGGCCGGCCAATGAGGAGACCATCACCTATGGCTCCGTCGATGAGATCAAGAAGTCGATAAAGGCGGGCACAGCACCCAAGCAGATGAAGATCTACAGCCAGCTCAAAGAGCTGGAAAAAGCTGCCGTCACTGACGCAAAGATCGCACGCCTACTGACGTACATCGAACCCATAGAGAACTGGGTAGGCCGCACCATCGGCTACGGGAAACCCAGATACAAGCGGTTCAGAAGTCAGTTGAAGCGGGACGTTACCCCGCTCTCCAGCTGGCTCAATCCGGCCGCCGAAGGCGAAGCCGAAGACGAAGAAGACAACGTTGCTTTGACGGTCGGAGCAACCGCCGAAGGCACTTCGCTTTACAAAAAGCTGCTGGGCAACAAAGACTTCCCGTACCCCAAGCCTCTGTCGCTCCTGATGGGTCTGCTTGACCAGGCAACCAAAAAAGGCGACACGGTATTGGATTTCTTCGCCGGAAGCGCGACTACGGCTCATGCCGTGCTCGCACTGAACTCGCTCGACGGCGGCTCCAGACGCTTCATCATGGTTTCCAGCACGGAAGCCACCAGCAAGGAGCCAACCCGCAACGTCTGCCGCGATATCGCGGCCAAGAGAGTTGCCAAGGTCATAGAACTCGACGGTTCCGAAGATGGGTTTGGCTACCTGAAGCTTGACAAATACGATCCCGCAGACGTCCGTCTTGATGCCACCCACGAAAACGCACGGCAACTTCTAGCCATGAGGGTCACCGGAGGCGCCATGGGCGCCAAGGCAGATCCCTCGGGTGTTGAGCTGATCGGCGTCAAAGGGGACGAGGCCACGGTTTTTGTGGCAAAGGTGACAACCGAAGCCATTGCAGCACTAGGCAAGCTTCCATACGCCAGGCTCATCGTCTATTGCCCGAGGCCTTCAACGGTGTCCGAGTTTCTTTCTACAACTGGCAAAACGGGGGTTTGCTACTCAATCATGGATGCGGTCACGCTTGGCCAGGCCGGAGGTCTCGCATGAGTGCAACAGACATCATTGCCGCGCAAAGTCAGGCTTCGGAGCCGGAAGAGTTTCAGGCAGCGCTTATCGAAAACCTCACCAGGGCTTTGCTTAGCGATATTCGCCAACCCTGCCTTTTGCGGGCTCCGACTGGTGCCGGCAAAACGTTCATCATCACGCGCGTGCTCCAGGAGGTTTCACGCCACTCGCCCACTCTCTGGTTCTGGTTCGTGCCGTTCGCCAATCTGATGCTTCAAACAGAAGATTCGATCGCAACCAACAGCGCAACGCTTGTACCAATGCAGCTGGCCAGAGGCCGCAATCAAGAACCCAAATCAGGCATGGTGGTAATTTCCACCTCTGCCGCAGTAGGCCGACAGGCCTCGCGAAAGGTCGATTACACAGATGGGCAAAGCGAAGACGGCCGGAGCATTGACCAATTGGTTGCCCTGGCAAGAGCGGCGGGCCTCAAAATAGGCCTCGTCGTGGATGAGGCGCACATCGGACTGGACTCTCAGACTGAATTCGGCAAATTTGCCAAATGGCTCGAAGCCGATCGAGTGATCATGGCCTCCGCCACAGCCAAAGACCCACGCCTGAACGCGTTCGTCAAGGAATCAGGGTTTTCTGCACTGGAGGCCTTCGAGGCATCGCGCGCATCAGTAGTTGAAGCAAGGCTCAACAAAAAATATGTTGAGGCGGTTATCTACTCGGTCCGCCAAAGCATGCAGACCATCGCCGACCTCCAGACCACAGTGCTAAGGCAAGCCTGGCGCCGAAATGTGTCACTAGGAAAGATTCTCGAAAGCCAAGGCTTGACCTTTAAGCCCCTTTTGCTCGTCCAGGTGGGCACAGGGGCCACAGCTATCGAAGATGCGCGCAATGGACTCATGAGGCACTGCGGCGTCCACCCATCTCTCATCGGTGAGCACTCAGCAGACGATCCAGATCCAGTGCTCATGGCAAGCATCGCCAACGACCAGACCAAAGAGGTACTGATTTTCAAGCAGTCTGCCGGCACCGGCTTCGATGCGCCTCGGGCATTTGTTTTGGCCTCCATGAAGCCTGTCAACGACCCTGATTTCGCCACTCAATTTCTTGGCCGAATCATGCGCGTGCACCGTCAGATCCGGGCCAAATACCCTCGCAACGTGCCCGTACCTGAGCACCTGGATACAGCCTATGTGTACTTAGCCAACAGCGAAGCGCAAAAGGGATTCGAGGAGGCCGTTCGCGCAGCCGCAGGGATGCGCGATGAACTTGCCGGGCAAACAGAGCGTTTGGTTACTCGCGAAACCGCCGCAGGCGGCGTGCACATTTCAAACCGCACGACCGACGAGCGCCCATTGTTCTACGACACCCCGATTCCAACTGCAGCACCTGTGGCGCAGCAAAACGAAGGCGAAGCGCTGCCCGCAGCGCAAGACCTCTCCGGCTTTTCGATTCAAGGCGAAACCGATACCCCCGCAAGTCTTTTCGACGACATGGGCGACCCTGAGCTGGACTTACCCAAGCCCACAGAGAAGACCAGACGCAAAGTGCGGGCCAAGCCCAAAAACAAGGCCGAGCTGATCACAGCGCTCGATGAGCTGGAAGTCAGAGCCTATCCCCGCCGCTCAGACCTACCCAAAACACCAAGAGCACTCATGGCCGAAGAGAGGCCGGTCATGGGTGACATGGCCAACGCGGCAAAAGCGGCCGCAACACGACTGACGATCAGCGAGACGCAGGCCCTACAAGCCGTCAATCTGGTGCTGGGCAAATCCATAGAGAGAGAGCTTCACACCGAACTCACAGAGAACAAGGACTTGGGCTCCGTCAACGTCGCAGTCCTAGTGAATCGCACAGCCTTAGCCAAGGAAGCCAGAGAATCCCTCGCCCGTATGCCTCAGGTTGAAGAAGAGGATGCGGCCATCATCATTGACGTCCTCACCAAGCGGGTCAAACCAGCTGTTGAGGCGCAATTTGCCCACTTGCCCGACGACGAGCAGCCCGACGCAAAGGAGCTAAACAAGCTGGCCCGCGACTGCGCCTATGTGGTCATTCGCAAGCAATCAGACGACTTGGAGGAGTTGCTTCACGAAGAGATCGCGGCTCAAGCCCAAGAAGTCAGAGCTGCAGACCTGCCCGATTTGATGGTTTTCCCCGTAGGCATACCACTGGACAAGTCAGACAAAAATTTATTCGGGGTTTATCCACCCACCAAAAGTGACCTCGCCAAAGTTCCGCACGTACTCGGCATCGATGCTCTGGATTTGATGCGCCCCAAGGTAATCGAACTGGCCGATGGAGCGCTGTCAATTGCCGACTACGACGGCAGCCACGCCCTGGGGGAAGAAGAGCGCGCCTTCTGCGAAGCTCTGGACAGGGCTCCGTTCGTGGTCTGGTGGCACAGGAATCCCGACCGCAAACCCTACTCCGCCAGACTGGTCAGGGGAGAACACCGGAACTACTTCTATCCGGATTTCATCATCTGCCTTGAGCATTTCCCCGGCGACGATCCAATGGCTCGCCTGGTCGAGACGAAAGAAAGCACGAAGGACGCAGCCCGCAAGGCAAAGCACGCGTCAAAGATCTATGGCCGCGTGCTTTTCCTGACGAAGTACAACACATCGATGCGCATCGTCAAGCAGGACGGATCTCTGGGCGACTCCATTGACTTCGATGATCTGCTCGGGGTCAGAGAGTGGCTTCGATCCAGCAAACCAGCAAACGCCTCCGGTCTTGTCATGGACGCGATTTCACCCAAATGATGCAACCCAAAAGGAGACTCATGAAAAGCCTCATCTTGATCGCCACGATTTTCGCCCTCACCGGATGCTCAGCCGTCGTTAAACCCATGACAACACCCGATGGGAAGCAAGGCTTTCTTGTCAGTTGCGATGGATCTGCAGATGACTGGACAACCTGCTATGACGCGGCGATTAAGGCTTGCGGAGGCAAACCATACAGGGTCGTTGACCGCAACGAAACAAGTACGGCAACCGCTTACGGACCGCTCGTTAGAAGGTCTTTGATTGCAGAATGCAGATGACTCCGGGCGCCTATTTTTTGCCCTGAGCAGCCATTGTTCTGGCCAGCTCAATCCCGCGACGGACAACAGGCACCGCAGAGGCGGGGAGCTGGAGGGTAAGGCCGAAATTCAACATCCACTTGCTGGCCGTGCTCGCTCTGGACTGAGCACTAAAAAGCCCTGAATCATTGATCTCCAAGGCATCAGAAACCGCGCAGTCGATGTATTTCTCGTGGGTGAAATTCGCCAGTTCACCTGGCCTGTCATCGAAGATTTCCAGACTAACGCCGACCGACACCGCTCCGTCTTCAGTTGGTGAGAGCAAGATGCGATATTGTTCTACCAACCTGTCCGTTATGCAGACGGCCTTAAACCCTCCAGGATATTCGAGCACGCCCACGGTAGCTCCATCAAGACTCAGATCCTCTACCCAGACAGCAGACATAGAAACCTCCGTCAAATCACAAAATCGCCCTTGTTCTTGCCCTCCAGCCACTTTGGCGCCTTGCCACGGCCGCTCCATGTTTTACCGGTTGCCGGATCGCGATATTTCGGAGCAACAGCAGCCCGAGCAACACCGGAACGATTCGTGCGACCAAAAACGTCCGCAGAGGTCAACCCAAATTCAGACATCCGCTCGCGAACCTCCGAAATCGCCGCTTCGCGCCAACGCTTTTGAACAGACTCTTTGAATGCCTCGATGTAGTTCAGAAACTCCGACCGGTTCACGGTCTCAACGGACGCCGCAAGCTGAATCAACCAGGCGGGGGAGTTGTGCGGAAGCTGAACAGAGCCAACGGCTTGATCTTGATAGTTCATTTTTTGTTCCTAGGTGTTAGGGGTTTCATTTCTCCGCGCAAGGGATTCACCCCTTGCTCGATCGCTCGACAGGCCAAAGCCGTGCGCAAGTCAATTCGACTGGTGCCCGAAAGCATTTCGGCATACGTTGATCGACCAATGTCAAGGGCTTGCGCAGCGGTGTCAAAGGTCAGACCCATGCGGTCTTGCCACTCTCGCAGGGCAACCGGATCTCCGTGATAGCGTTCTACTTCAGTCATCAGTTCCCGCCTGCCAGGTAGCGCTCCAGCTCAAGCACTGCGTCAGTCATCACGTCGCCAACAGGCACGCCTGGCGGTACATGGTCGATGTAGCTCACCACCATCTGTGAGAGACTGGTTTCGGGCCGCAGCGGAATCACCGGCATGCCCGCCTTCGGGAATCGCCACTGCTCTTTGTGCATGGCACCGGGCATGGCTTTGGCAATGAAGCGCGGGAATTCGTTGTGGTGAACCACGATCGAATCACCATCTCGCATGAGCGTAAATCGCGGGACGCCGAGCCACGTACAAGCCTGCAAGCGCGCCCGCTGCAGCTCTTGGTAGATCCGCACAACCGAGCCATTGCGCACCGGCATACCGGACTCATAGCCCTGGACTGCACCCGACTGAACTTGCTGCTCACTCAGGCCCAGAACTTCACCCATCTGCTCATAAGTCAAGCCTCGCTTTTCGCGCTCCTCTCGGGCGCGCGGCAGGAGGCCGACCCCTTTTTCATGTGTTGCCACATCAACTCCATCAATCCGCTGCGTTTGAGGCCCAGCAAGCTCGTCGCCGAAAACACGACTTGCTGCAGCAGCAAACCAGCTGCGGATATTCGCACCGCCCAAGCGGCAATAAAGACGTTGGCCAGCAAAAAGCAAAGCCAACCCCATCGAGCCTTCGTGCCGTGAGAGGCCAACAGCGCCGCTCCCAGCATGCCCATGATAGAACCTGTCCATTCGAGTACTCCGTTCATGTTTCAGCGAGTCAAAAAAGTGAGCGACATCATCGCGAAGGCGGTTACTAAACCGCCGACGATGAAACGAAAGGCCTCAAGACGCCGGCGCCGGTTTTCCAGCTCAACCAGGTCCATGTAATGCAAAGACGCCTTAGACATGCTCATCCCCTTCGCAAACGGAACCAACAGATCCATCCTGGAAAAAGAACGAAAGCAGATCCCTCCAGTCACTCACAGTGATGACACGTTTTCCCGTCACACTCTCCCCCGAAGCCAGCGCAAAAAGCATCTCCATGCGAAGTTGAGCTTCTTGCGCCTCACGCTCAGCGCGCTCGTAGACACCCTCGCCAGGGAAGCCGCCCTTCACGCCGACATCGAGAGCATCGCGCGATCGCCGGAAAAAGTTGACCCGCGTCGCCTTGGCTTGCGCCATGGACTGTGCCGACTCCAGCAGTTCAGCCGCTTTTCGCTTGATTTGATCGTTGGGAATAATCGCGCCCGTTGAGAAAGACCATCCGTGAGCACGGACCGGCGCGACCATGAAAACAGAGCCATCATCAAGCCTGACTGGCCTGGGCTCTCCTAGAGGGAGTTGCATTTGGATCTCCAATCGCCTTGCGGCAAACCAGTAACCGACTGGTGCGGTTTTCCATTTAGGAATGGCTTCATTATAGTACAGAATCCGTACTTAAAAACAAGGCTATGTAAAAAATACTTAAATATTTCATTGCCAAGTCTTGAGATATGGGAAAAATCACTCATGGTTCGATTCTGCAAACTCCCCACCGCATGAACCACAAAGAATCTTGAGTCCCGGCCTACCCCAAACCTTGATGTTGCACGGGCAGAGATAACGGTTTCTCGTCTGGACCTTGGCCACGGTCGGCCGCACGATCGGCCCCTGCCCACCGTCAGCTTCAACGGCGTCCCGGATCAGCTCATTCAGTGGTGACCGCCCTCCCCCCGCCTCCTCGGAGATCTCCTGAGAATGCAAATGTTGAGCCATCGACAGCTGCTTGATGGTGGGAAACCGATCAAGCCAGCTGATCGTGAATGACTGCGTAATCAGTTCCTCACAGGACTCCAAAAACAAGCCGCCATCCACGGCGTAATCCGCCATCTTCTGACCCACTCGACGACCACCTGGCCGACCGGTGTCTGACGGCATCAGGCCGATCTCTTCCATCTTCGCGGCCCACTCATGGTTGTGATACCGGCCTCGGCCGGGGTTACCAAAATGGTGTTGCCACTGGTGAGCCATCTCGTGGACCAACGTCTGAAGAACTTCAACAAGAGGGACCACAGCGAAATAGGACGGGTTGAGCGCAATTTCATCCACCCGCTCATCAACACGACGCCCGACCCAGCGCTTCCGGCTGAAATACCCGAAGGTGTCCTTCTCGCGCTGCAGCGTGATCAGCGCACCAGGCAGCCTGCTATCAAAAAGCCGCTCATTGAAGTGGTCGTATGCCTGCTGCAGCTCGGCGTATGCCTGCTCAGTCGGCCTACTCACAGCCGGCCCCATTCGTGCGGAACCATGTCACCAGCTTTCATGAAGGCACAGATCTTCTCGGCACTCTCAGCTTCATCAGCTGGGAACAGAGCGCAATCCACTCCATAAGGGTTGGTTAGCCACGCTCCATGCTCATCAACCGTGATCAGCCATTGCCCAACTGCGATGCGTTCACCTGCAGCCAAGGCTTGCGCTAAACGCACGACTTCAACGTTCTCGGGGAAAACAAATTCACGGCCATGCATTAGTTCATCTCCTTCGAGCCCAATCACGCACCAGTCCTCGGGCCTGCCACTCGCCAGCCATGCTTTCGCAACAAAGCCGCAGCGTCCCGCAGTTGCTGTGCCAATTCTTGATCCTGCTCTTCGTTCCAGTGATAGCGGCCCGCACGGTATTGCACCCCGCCTCTTTTGATGTCCGTCTTAAGCAAGGCGCCGACAAGCGAGGCCCGATCAAGATCCGCCTCGATGGCCAGCTCGGCACTCGTGGCCGATCCTCGCTCTTTCAAGTACGCGCGCATGGCCTGCGTTTTACTGGCATCAGCCTTTTGCACCGCTGAGCTGCGGTTCGATGTGGTCGGGATGGCAGGCCAGCGTGGACGAGCCAAAAGCGCTTGAGCCATGGGAGCGAATGAAGTCATGTGCATCTCCTTCGTGGGGGAAACCGGGCAACCGGCCGGCGCGGCAGGCCTGCGAGTGCTGTTGTAGGCCTTTTGTGTATTGTACAAAACACAAGAGCCAGGGCAGCTATTTTTTTTTGCGTCACGCTAACTCGTCTTAGTGTTACGTAAAATTAAATCGAGAAAAACCCCGTTTTTCAGAATCTCGCTCCCCCTGCAGCGCCAACCCATTGATCTGCAAGGAGTTTTCGGCCAACTGCCGCGCCATTCCCGGAGTGCTGCCCACGATGTCGGTGAACCAAAAATTTTTCTCACACGCTTGCAAATATCCTCAGGCCCAGCGCTCGACGGCACATTCGCGCTGCTGCAGAGATTCACGGGCTGAAATTGCGGACATCCAGAACGGCCCAGGAGACGCGATCAAAGGCCTCCCAAGGGGTAAGGCAGTCCCAGACCTCGCAAGCGCGCCAAGCCCTTTTAAAGCTGTTTTTTCGGAATCAACACCATGAACCCATCCGAACACACCTCAACAGGCTACTTCGTTGTCGATGCGCCAGACGAACCCGAGCAAACATCACACCATGACAGTCAGGTCGCTCTCAACGCCCTCTTCGTCCCCGAGTCAGATGCCGCCGACCTCAAGGCACCCACGCGCAGCCGCGGCCGCCCCGAAGGATCCAAGACCGCCCTCCTCGTCAAAACGACCGAGCTGGAGCTTGAGGACTTTTTCTACCTCCGCGCCGTCATCAACGGAGTGCCAATGCACGAGGCATATGCCCGCTACTACAGACACGTTGCCAGCGATGCCGAAGGACGACTATCCATTCCTCACGGCAATACATTGATCCACACCAGCCGCAGGCTTATCAATCAAATCGTGCTGCAAGCCAAGGCCAGACCGGCAAGCACACTGACAGACCTGGTTAAAACGCTTCAGGCCCCACTTTCCACACCGAACATCGACGACGAAACAAAGCGGAGCGCTGCCCTCAGCTTCGACGACTGGTATGAGTCCGTGATAGACATGTATTCAGAAAACGAGCTGCCCGAACGCTACGAGGAATACCTGCGCGACACCCAGCAAATGACGCGCTCAACCAAGGAAATCCTCAGCTATTCAGCACAGCTCAAGGCAAAGCTCAAAGCCCTCAATCACCTTCAAACTGAGCTGGCACGCCGACCAACACCCGACCAGGACATCAGCCTTTGGCTGCATCCCGGCCTGTGCACAGCCCTGCATGCCCAGCACATTCACACCTTTAGCGGTCTGATCAAAACCATCAGCCTCTCTGGACCCCATTGGTTTCGCAAGATCTCCAAGATAGGCCAAAGCCGCGCCCGCCGCATCGAGCAGTGGCTTGATTTCCACGCTGAAACTTTGGGGAAAATCAATCGAACCCAACCGCCGTGGACACCAGTTCAAATTCAAGCACCAGAGCCCGTCTGGCAGCTGAACAGAAAACCACCTGCACAGGTCATAGCCACACTCGACGGTCAAGACGTTCTCTCACCCTCCCCCAACCTGCCGATCCGCACCGGTCTTGTTCCGCTTGAGCGCCTGGCCGTGCCCCCCGAGCTGGACGGATCTCAAGGCATGTTTCGCAGTGCCGCACCGAACCAGCTCGGCGCCAACACCGACCTCGAAGCGATCGCGACTTGGCTGCGGTCCCGCGCAGCGGCGGGGAAATTACGCTCAGCTGAAGCCTATCGCCGCGAAATCGAGCGGTTCTACCTTTGGTGTCTTATAAAAACCCGGACAGCACTTTCATCCGTGTCCCTTGCCCACGCACAGGAGTACCAGCGGTTTCTACAGTCGATTCCACATGACTGGATCTACCGCAAGCCAGTACACCGCAGCGATCCGCTGTGGCGCCCATTCCGTGGCCAACTCAACCCCAAAAGCCAGAACTACGCCCTCGGAGTCCTCAAGCATTTCTTTCGCGACTTGATTGACAACGGGTATCTCACAAGCTCCCCCTTCAAAAGCATCGTCGAGACAGTGGCCACCATCGAGCCATACAAGATGAAGACCAGCCGCGCCTTCAGGCCCGAGGACCTGGAACTGTTGCGCACCGCCCTGGCAAGCCTTTCAACAAACATTTCTGACAACAACACCCTAAGGTCCGCAAAGGCCAGACGCACTCGCTTGGTAATTGAGCTGGCCATGCGAACAGGTCTGCGCCGCAACGAGATAGCACAAGCAAGTCTCAAGGGGATGCAGCAGGCAATTGTGGACGGGCAGCCGGACGACGCGTTTCACGTGCCCATCATCGGCAAGGGTCACCGCGCCCGGACGATCACTCTTCCGCTAGACCTTGCCGAACAAGTCAAAAAACACCATGAAGACTTCCGCAAGCTCCACCAGGGCAACCCTCAGCTAATCGCCCGGTTTGAAGAAAGCCTCCCGCTGATCGCGGTTCTTGAGGAGCCAGCAGGACTCAAGCCGAAGAGCAGGGCAGGGCAGGCAAACAAGAATGGCGGACTCTCCAGCAGCGGCATCTATCAGGTTTTCAAGAGCTTTATGCGCCGCGCCAGTCGAACAGCTTCAACACCCGAGCAAGCAGAACGGATCAACGCAGCCACCCCTCACTGGACCAGACACACCTTCGCTCACCAGGTTGTCAAAGACAATCACAACGGTTTCGGACTGGCCCATGCAAAGCAACTACTCGGGCACAGGTCACTGGACACCACAGGCCAATATCTGGCTCAAGACTTGTCCGAGTTGACGAAGGCAGCCAAGCGGATCAACCCCCTTGCGCCGACCAAACAGGCATAAAAAAGGGAGGCACTGCCTCCCTTTCCTTTGTCTATTCTATAGACTCCTTATAAATCAACAACTTACGATTTTCCCAAGCCGAAGACTCCACGGATTGCACGCTCAATCTCCAGCGCAATCGCTTCGCTTTTACCCTCTGCGGCCAGTCTCACCGTGATTGCTGCACCACGGACTGAGATCTCCGCAACCGTCGTCCGACCGTCTTTAATCTGAACACTGGTCGGCCGAATCTTCTCAGCAGGTTTTGCTTGTTGTGTGTCCACCAACTGCCCAGCCTTGATGGCCTCCTTGGGCGAGCATCCCTCATCGATCAAGGCGGATATTGCGCGGACAGGATCTTTCACGCTCTTGAGTTCGCGGACAAAGTTGTAGCCCACCGCTCCAGGCTTTTCAGCAACTTTGGCCCGAACCTCCGGAGACAACTGGTCGAACAGCATCAACGATGAAACAGTCTGCTTCGCAATGCCAGCCTCTTCCGCAATCTCCGATTGATTCTTACCCGTAAGCTCCATGATCCGTTTGAAGCCGAGGTACTTCTCGTAGTCGGGCAGCGACTTGTGAAGCAAGTTGGCGTAAAAGGCCCCGCGCTCTGCATCCTTGTCTGAGTAGTCACGGATGAAGGCCGGAATCTTGGCCATTCCCAACTCTTTGAATACGGCCACACGGTTATGACCCGAGACAACCTCATATTTCCCGCCAGGCAGAGGCCGGACCGTTATGGGAGTGGTCAGGCCATGTTGCCGAACGTTTTCGCGCAACTCCTGAAACTCTTCAGGTGCCAGGGTGCGCTTTCGTCCCTCGACCTCAACCAAGGCGTCAATCGACACCTCGGCTGCTTTCAGGTCGGCGATTTGCCGCTTGAGTTCATCGTTTTCCTTTAGCGCCTCGGATTCCCTTGCGATATAGCTCATCAACTGGCCGGGCGCGGTCTTAGGAGTGGAGGGCGGTTGGTCGGCTCGCTGAGCAACCAAGGAGGCGGTCTTTGGAACGCCTGCCAACATGTCTTTAATCGACTTAGCCATTTGCCCTCTCCTTTGCCGTCACTTCTTCGGTCAACTTAGCCATCGCGTCAGCCTGCGCCTTCCACACATCTTGGATTTGCTGTTCCACACGATCAACCATCGCGTCATAGGCCAAGCGCGCACGCTTTACCGTTTTCGCTGCAACGGAGCCAGGCTGAAGGTCGTAGACGGTGCCAAAGGTTGCACTGGCTGTATCTGCGATTGAGGTCTTGGGGATTTCAATGGGCAACACCCGCGACCCATAGGCCGTGACGATCCAGTCCCGAACGGTGCTTGCCACGCCCACCGAGGGATCGCATTTCGACAGCAAGACATCAATGAACGCAAATTCCTTTTGCGGCTTTTCCGAGTCAGGGTAGAAGGCGGTGATCAGATCGACGCAAAGTGACCAAAATTGCGCGCTCGATGCGAAATCAAGTGCAGAAGGAGGCATCGGCATGATGATTCCATCTGCAGCCATCAATGCATTGATCGTGGTGTATGAGAGAGAGGGCGGGCTATCGATGATGATGACGTCATATTTGTCCCGCGCACTATCCAACCCCGAATCCAGAACGCTCCAGAACTGAAAGCCACGTCCACTGAGCTGCCTGGACGGAAGTATGAATTCGGAGTTGTGCAGCGCAGGCGAGGCTGCAACGATGTCAATACCGTGCCAATATGTCTTGCGGATTGCGCCTTCAATGGTGTCGGTCTCTCCTGCATACAAGGGCGCAACTGTCATCTCCTCTTCGACATCGATGTCGGGCAAAAAACCAAATAAGGAGCTGAGAGATCCCTGCGGGTCTAGATCCACCAGCAGCACGGAGTGACCACGCAAAGAAAGCCCTTGAGCCAGAACGGCCGCAGTAGTGGTCTTGCTGACCCCGCCTTTGAAATTCGCCACCGTTATCGTGCAACCTGCAGCTTGAGCGGGATTCCTGACAGCTTGGCCACGCAACCGGCGCTGCCAAGCCTGGTTTTCCTCCACAGTGAACTCGCGCCGATTAGAGATAAGGTTCCCGCGAGGCAGATCCTCGTTCTTGTCGTAGAGATATCTGAACTTCTTGTAGTCTTCGATCTTGGCAAATTCCATGATGTCAGCCGCAGACAGCTTCGGGGCCTTTTTGACTCGCTCAGGAGCAAAAACATGCTCTCGAACCATCTGAACCATGGATGAGGCCGAGATGGAAAGTTCTTGGATCTGAGCAAAGTCGATTGCTGACGGATACCTGGGCTTTGGTAGCTTCACTATGTCCTCCTTGGGTTGCGTTTGTATGATTCTAAGCAAAAGACATCAAAGACATACCAAAACAAGGTTCAAGTGCCATTTTTCTGGTGACATGCCTTTTCTTCCCGATCCCTCCCATGCATCAATCTGATGACAAACGGGCTTCTGTCTGTCTTTTCTAAGTCGCTTGCTTTAAGGATCTCTTTAAGACAGCTTTAAGACATTTAGCCTGTGGATAACATTGGTAAGTCATTGAAAAAAAACAATTTATTTTTTTGATCTGTCCGAGTTTTTAGATGCAATTGTCCGGGTTTTTAGATGGAACTGTCCAGGTTTTTAGAGTTCGTCGTCCAGGTTTTTATAAATCGGCCACCAGGACACGTCGTCCAGATGTGTCCAGAAACGTTGTAAAAAAAAGACGGCAACAGACCTGGGCGGCGGCAAGTGTCCGGAAATTTATAAGGTGAGGGCGCGAAAGTGTCGGGTGGTTCGCTATCATGCGGACACTATGGAACTCGTACAGCAGAGCCCTCTTCGACAGCCCAACGAACTGACAGTCCTGTTTCCCAGGGCAGGCAAGCTCACCGGCATCGGCCGCAAGCTCCACGTGTCTTTGATGCGTACTGCACAGGTGCAGCTGCAGGCGATGGCCAAAGACGGCAAGAAGATGCTCGCCACCGACTTCTTCAAAGCTCCGCTGTCAGAGATCATCCGACCAATCTCGAACCCCAAAAGTAATCTCATCGAAGTAGCCAAGACCTACGTCAACGAGATGCAGTCCACGAAGGTGACGTGGACAGCGCCGGAGGGCACAAAGGAGGGCGTCATTTGGGACCAAATGGTTCTTTTGACGCAAGCCAAGGTGAGCCTGGAAGCAGGCAAGCTCTGGCTTTACTGGGGGTTTCCACAGGATATGGTCGCCGCGCTGACCAACCCGAACACCTACACATTGACGCAACCGGAGGAGTTACGAGACTTGGACGGTTACACAGCTGTGTCTCTTTACATCCTTTGCTCCAGGTACATCAACAACCCGTCCCACTTGACATGTCAGAGGCCGGTCAACTGGTGGATCGAAGCGCTGAAAGGGGACGCCAAGCACGTGTCCCCCAAGACGTCTAGTTCAGCACGCGCATCAGTTGCCAAATCAAAGGCGGCGGCGCCAACGGGAAAAACAGCAGGGAAGCTTCCGCCGTGGCGAAAATTTAAGTACGACCACGTCCTGGGTGCGATCGAGGAGATCAACGCAAAGACTCCAATTCACATTGAGATGATCGAAACCAAGAGTGGCAAAGCAATCACGGATGTGCAGTTCCGCGTCCAAAGAAAATCGTCAATGACCCCCGTCGAGACACATTCAGTGGCGCACATCCGAGCCGCGGAACTTGGCATCCCGACCGAAGAAATTACGAATCACTTGCGATCCGGTTGGTCGCAAGAAACGCTGTTGACGGTGATTGCCAAAACCAAGGCGCGCACCGAAAACGCTGATGAACCTTTACGCAGCACGCCCCTTACCTACTTCAGGGGCGTCTTGCGGAGAATAGGAGTCCAAGCGTTAGATCAGCCAGCCTTGCCGTTCACTCCCCATAGGAACGTACACGCAGAGGCACAGGGAAAAGGGGACCAACAGGACGAGCCGGTCATCCCAGAGAACCCGCCGAGCATCACGCCCGAGGATGTGATTTATGAGCAGTTATGCGGCCTGAGCAAAGAGGCAATCGAGAATTTGCTTGTCGAGGTGACCGAGATCTTTCGAGAAAAAAATCTGTTGGTTGGATCAGTGGCCAAACGTATTCAAGAACGCGGCTGGAAGTCCGGTGTGGTTCGTGTATATCTGACGAACCTGTACGGCCAGAAGATGTATGGACCCAACTGGAAAGAGGACATAGCCGACAGGATTGCGCAGAGCACCCCCAAGGTTTCATTCGTCGGTTGACGGATCTCCGTACTCAAACGGAGTCAACGCTGCCGGGATAGGAGGCATCGGGGTTGTGACATCCCATGACCAGTGGCGAAGCCGACTCGTCGAGACAAGCTCGTTGAACTCAGCTTGGTATTCATCGCTTGCATCGCCTGGGTGGACGAACATCGCCGTTGGTGGTTCCGTATCGACCAGCTCCAGCGCAGCTAAGGGCTTGGCCTTTTTCATGTTGTACCGCAGGCTCTTGATGTAGCTTCGACGCTGCTCGTTCAGGCGATCAATCAGCATCTTCTCGTTGAGGTCGCTAAATGGAATCCAGTGTTCGTCGGTGACCATCAAGGCGATTTCCTCAACGGTCGCCAGGCCACTCGAAGCAACGCCGAAGGTGGCCACGGCTACCAGGTGGGCGCCATCAACACCACCCCACAGGGCAACCTCGTTGTCGAACCTCTTCTTGATTCTCTTCATCAGATCCTCGGCCACGAGGAAATGAAAGTCGGGAGCCTGCTTGAGAACAAGCTTGAAACCAAATCGTGCGGTTTCAATGGACTTGACCTCACCGATCAGGATGCCGAGCTTTCGCTCGCTCCCCGAGCCTCGCAAGCGCGATAAAACAAGTTCACGCGCTGCAATGAGAGAGTCGCGTCGCTCGGGACTGTATGGAGCAGGTATGTAAACCGCCTCAGCAAGCGCCCCCCCTTTGGCCTGTTTGCCCTGCAAAGCAATTTGCATTTGCTTAAACACAGTACCCCAACTGCGCCGACCCTCCCAATGTGGACGCCAATGGGTCAATTTGCCTTGATCCCACAGGTAGTGGAGCAAGGCCCTTATGGTCAGCTTCGTACTGTCTGCTTTCGCCGAATCATGCTCGGTTTCACTTGAAGCGGGGGGAGGGCGGCTCCCCGTCTTTTGCAGCGCGAAGTCGAAGCGCAGAGTGGTCAGTCCAGTCTCCGCATCTTCCTTGATCGCTGAACCCAAGACTTCACCGTACCCGGAAAGCTCTGGCGGTGGATCGTAGCTCTCACACAGCACGTCATGGTCAGGACCCGAATCGGGCATGCGCTTAACCAAATATTGGCCAGCAACTTTCGCGATGTACATCTGCACCCCGCTAGGCTTGCACCCACACAGCGGTCGGCTTTTTGCTTGGTATGCCCGCGCCAATGCAGCCTGAAGTGAGGGGCTATCCGGCGAAATTTCAGAACCGTCAATGATCAACATCGTCATAAAAAATCCTTTTAGTACCTGGTCGTGAATGGCCGGCCCAGCTCAGAGTTGCGAGCGAAGTGTTGGAGGTAAAGCTTTGCTACATCTGGCGAGTCCCAGAGAACCAGAACGTTCTCACTGTTTTTCTTCTCGGCTGACGCGCTGTAGTTGAAGCTACCCGTCTGAACATGACGGCGGTCAACGATCAGCACCTTGTCGTGATGAATCGCGAATGCATCCACCAGCTTGACCGACGCGCCAGCGGTCACAAGCATCGACATCGCTGATCTGGCTTTGGATGCGCCTCCACCCGATGTGTTTGCGTCCGAGTCGGCAACCACCTGCACCTTGACACCGCGCTTCACTGCCCTCACTAGCGCCTCAGCAATAGGCGCAGAGGTGAACGAATAGGCCATCACATTGATCTCCTGACGCGCTGATTCGATGACGCGCACGATCAGCGGTTGAGCACCGCCATTGGGCGAAAAAGCTGCCTCCACCCTTTGCTGCGCGATCGCATTGGGAATTGCGAAAACCATCAATAACGCGAGAAACGCGCTTAGTGCTTTAAGAGTCGTAAAGCCGGAACGCTTCAGAGCTAAATTTAGCTTGATGTAGTACATGTTCACGTTTATTTGCAATCCAAAGTGTTAGAGTATGCGCATTGTAATTACTAAACGTTTGCGGTTACTAAATGAACGAGACAAACACCACAAAGCAACACATCACGAAGCGCCAGATCGCGGTCGTGGCGGGCGTCTACGGACTTTTGGCTTTCGTCCAGATCGTTGATTTGCACAGCACCGCGCGAGGTCTTGCGGCTGGTCGAATCGAACTCAATCCAATCGCAAGCGCCTCCTCGGCTTGGTTGAGCCCCTTGGCCTCCGTGATCGCCGTCAAGGTTGCCGCTGCGGTACTCATGGCGTTGCTTCTTCGAATTTGGGCAAGGCGGAGCGACGCCAGCGACTTCTTTCCTCACGTTGTCATGGCCGGAGCCCTCCCGCTTGTGGCCACCTCGCTTGCCGTCTGGAGCAACTACCAATGACACCTTCACAACATGACCCAAAAAGCACCACGTCTTTAAGAGCCGCCCTTCAGTCGCTGCTGAAGGCTGGCGCTCTTCCTCGTGATCCTCTCGAAGAAGAACTCATGCCCTTTGCAAAGTTGGCTTCTATTCAGTCACGGATTTCTGGATGGTTGGTGCATGAGCACATCGACGGCCTTGCATCCATCACCGTCACTTTTTCGCTCGATCGGCGTTTCACCTTGGCAGACGAAAACGGCAAGCCCGTTTTCTGGATGAACCTGCAAGACGCTCTCGATTTCGTCCGGGGACTCGGCAGACCCGGAGTGCAGATTTCTGTTCACCTGTCCAAGAAAGGCAATCCAGCATGAACCTCAAAAAATCACTTGTTGCGGCACCGTTGTTGCTCACCGCTTTGCTTGCGCATGCGGATTGGGCAGAAGATTTACATCAGAAGTTTCCGGCTACACGCGGCGCCGCGATTGCTCCTGCATTCGCAGGCTTCAAGTCGGTCGTCAAGGGGCAAGAAATCGTGTTCGTCAGCGATGACCAGACGATCATGATTTCAGGTGACGTTATAGACCTGCGAACCAAGACATCTCTCACACAAGACCTGCGCGAAAAGAACCGACCCAAGGCTGATCTGAAGCTGCTTCGCGACACCGACGCAATTGAGCTGTCCAAGGGCAAGAAAACCGTTCGAGTGTTTTCTGATCCTGACTGCCCTTACTGCCAGCAGCTGGAGAAGTCACTTGCCCAGCTCGAAGGTGTTCGTGTCTTGATCTTCCCCTACCCGCTTGTCAGCATCCATCCCAACGCTGCCCGGATAGCTGAGAGCGTTTGGTGTTCCCCAGACCGTGCCAAGGCCTGGCGGGATTACATGCTGCTCGGCAAGAAGCCAAAAGATGCGAAGTGCGAGAACCCGATTGAGCGAGTGGCCACAGTGGGCACGGCGCTCCAGATACAGGGCACACCTGCGCTGATCTTTGACGACGGTTCCATCGTGAGCGGTGCAATTTCGGTTGAGCAAATCGAAGGGCACATTCGCGCAGCTTCCGGAGGTGCTAAATGAGTGGCGCCTATCTTGTCTTCCATGTGGCCATGTTCGCCATGGCTGCAACTGGCTATTTCCTCGGGGTTTCAGCGCCCGATGTCGGCGCCCTCGCTCCCGTGGTCGCCTCCGCAGGAGCTGCAATGATGCTCTACAGCGGCATTGCCGAATGCCTCTTTGCGGCCGTGCATCTGGTCAAAGCTGCGAAAGCCAAATGGGTACGCGCACGAGCAGCCTCATGAGTTTCAAAAGCGCAAGTCTTCTGGCCGCGTGTCTCTTCTCCGGAGGCGTCCACGCGTTTTGTTTTGAGCAGGCCGCTCAGCGCTACTCGATGCCAGTGAACCTGCTTCATGCGGTCGCTCATGTTGAAAGCAGTTTTCAGAAAAAAGCGGTGAGCACCAACCGAGACGGCTCCGTCAATTACGGCCTCATGCAAATCCATGAGAGCAACCTGGGGTGGCTCGGCCACACCAAGGAAACCATCATGGAGCCGTGTGCCAACGTCATGGCCGGCGCTAGAGTGCTGGCAGATATGGTGAAGCGCTATGGCATGACTTGGCGGGCTGTGGGCTCCTACAACGCGGGCACCTCCCCGGCTCTCGACGGTAGCCGCCAAGAATATGTTGCCAAGGTGAAGGCTGCCCTGGATGCGGGTGCCTCTCCATCCAACATAGTGAACCTCCGTCAAGCATCGCGAAAGCCGCCAGCAATTCATGTTGCGGCTAGCGCTCCAACCATGGTGGTATTCGAATGATTGGGCGCATTTCGTTTCTGCTGCTCTCAATGCTGGCCCTCAACGCCGCCGCCGAAAACCTCGGACAGAAGGGGGACGTTTACCAGACGGACCGCGATGGACGCGACCAGCTCAAGGACATCGTTCGGAAAAAACAGCAGACTGGTGAGGTTGACAAGTTCTGGCGCAGCTTTCGCGACCGCAATGTTGACGCGATCAAGAACCCCGCACCGCTTGGCGTGGCCAGCAGATATGGCTACAGGCTTGAAGAGCGCGAGTTGAAATTCACGTTCCCACAGGATGTGAAAAACGAGAGAAACCAGGTGGTCGTTCCGCGAGGAACGGTGGTTGAACCTCTCAAGATTCAGCCTCTGACTGCAGGCCTGATTTTCATCGACGGCCGCGATCAAAAGCAGGTCGATTACGCAATTGCACGGGGGCGAAAGCAGCCCCTCAAGATCGTGCTGACTGCAGGCTCTCCTTACGACTTGCGAGTGAAATACAAGGATCACGACTGGTGGGGAGGCACGAAGACGATCCCGTTTTACTTTGATCAGCGCAAGATGATCATCGATCAACTTCAGCGTCTGTACGGCATCAACATTTCGAGCGTTCCCGCGGCTCTTTACCAGCGTGGGGATCGACTGGCAATCGAATTTGGAGTCAGGCCATGAAGCGTTTATTCGCAGTGCTGCTCATCGCTTTTACAGCCACTGCGGCTCTTCCTCAAAAGACCTGTAACGGTGAGTTTCCCAACCTCATCACAGATCTGTGCTGGGACTGTATGTTCCCCGTGAGTCTGGCGGGAGGGTTCCTCAATATGGGCGTTTCCGGCGATGACTACGACACCGGCGCGAGCAAGTTTCCAGTGTGTGCATGCCTGAACACATTGGCCGTTGGCACACCGATGAGTTTTTGGGAGCCACGCTACATGGTTGACACCACGAATAAGCCGGGGTGCATGCCGCTGCTGGGGGGAGTAGACATTTCACCACCCTACAACGCGAATGAATACGGCGGAGAAAAAGTCACAAACAAACAAACCGGAGGTCGACAGCGCGTCTCGTTCAGTCATGTGAATGAGTACATCAACCCGGTCATGTCGGCGCTTGGAATCGTTGCGGCTTCACCATGCCTCGACAACAGAAGTTTCGACATTCCATTCATCTCATGGGCGGACCCAACTTGGAACGACGACACGCTCAGTCTCATGTTGACGCCCTATGCGTATCCCTTTGCGGGCATTGCCGCTATCGCCGCAGAAGCGCCGGACGCCATCGCTGCCACGGCATCTTTTCCGATCCCGCAGCTGTTCTGGGTCGCGGGCGCTTGGGGCCCCATGTATCCGCTAACAGGCAACGCTCAGATGTCCAACACACCAGAGCAAGTCGCTCATCTGATGATTGCGCGGCTTTTTGCCAAGCTGCATGCCGCAGGAACTCAGCAAAGTAGCGCAGGCGATGACGCGCTCAAGAGTTGCGGAGCGATGGGCTTTCCTCAGCTGGTTATGGACAAGCGCCAGTACAAGACCAATCGCGTTTTCCCCTTCCCGGACAACATGTGCACGCCCATAGGGCGCCCTCTGCTGTTTCAGGAAAAGGGCGCGGCCAGGCCTCACGATAAGGACTATGGCTACTTTGTTTTCCAACGGAAAGACTGCTGCCAGCCATTCAACTAGACATGCGAAAAACACTCCTAGCTCTTGTTCTGCTCTCGCCACTATTCGCCCTTGCTCAGATGGCCGAGTCTATGAAGGCGAAAGACCCATGGCGGCTCTACGTCTTCGTTTCAACCACGATGCCAAGTCGGGCTGTCATCAGTCTCGCGCGCGAGGCATCGAGGACCAAAGCCACACTGGTTCTGAAAGGTTTTCCTGGCTCGACCACGATCAATGGCGCTCGCGAATATGTCGAGCAAATCAACCAGGCCTGCTGTGACAAAAAAGGCCCAGGCTGGATCGTCCATCCCAAGCTGTTCGAAACCTTTGACGTCAAGGCTGTGCCAGCGTTCGTGTTGACTCAAACGGAGGCTCCACACGAAGGGCTCACCTCAAGTGTTTCGGGCGACATGGCAGTGGCCAACGCGCTGAAATTTTTTGCGCAGGAAAGCCGAAGCCCACTGATCCGCGCGAATGCAATTCGAATTTACGAAAGTTCATTCAGAAGCCAGTAATAACTAAACAAATTCGTTTAGTATTGTGTTAAAGTAAACCCGTGAGTACTACTATGGTGAGACGTCTGTTGGCAATCCTTCTAAGCTCCGGTGCCTGTATCGCTGGAGCCGTAGACGTTGCTGCCCCCGCCAAATTTGAGGGTGGCCCCGCAGTTGAAGGGGCCGGTCATGCGGTCCTCTTGAATCCGACAGGGCTGTACCGCTATGGGTCAGCCAGTGACGATCGCATGCGTTCGAAGCCTTTCGTCATTGGCGCTGCCCCACGCGACGACTATCAGCTGTTCAGTTGGCAGGAAGAAGAAGCGCTCTGGTATGTCCTCCAGGAGCAACTTGACCAGATCGAGGTAAGCGAGCCCAAGAAGACCCGCAAGATCAAAGCGGCATTCAAGGAACGCATTGATTGGCCCCGCGTGGTCATCAAGGGCCAGAGCACCGTGTGTGTGCCAGAGCTGCCACGGGCCAAGCAGGACAACTGGCGCGACCACCTCTTGTGCACTGACATCAAGGGGGTCCTGGAATGAGCGAGCAAGCCTACATCCCCAAACGCGCGGGAGCCAACGTTGCATTCTTGGGCGTGGAGCTGAAGGATGCCGCGATTCTTATCGCCTCAGTCTTTCTCGGAATCTTGTCCGGCAGCATGTTCGGGATGGGCAACTTGGGCTATTTGGGCATGCCCTTGGCCGGATATTTTCTGAATCGCATCTATATCGAGTGGCAGTCAAGGAACCCCCGTGGTGTCGTTCGTCGGCAACTCTTTAAGTTGGGCCTGACCGGGTACAGCAAAACCCTCTCCAGTCAGCAAACGGTTTTTGTGGGGGACAACAACCCGACCTGCATCAGCACATTCAAAAAGTTCACAACGAAGGAGTTCTCCGATGGATCTGACCAATCGCAATGAATCAGTAACGGAGCTGAGAAAGAACAACCGACTGCTGACCCTCGCCGTCGCCTGCATCGGAGTTGGCCTGCTCCTGGTGGCAGGCAAGCTCTTTTTTCAGTCTGAAATCGTCCTGCTAAACACGCCCGGAATGCCCAGCGAAGCTGTCATTCAGAAAAGCAGCTTTGACAAGGCCTCTCAGGCCGCAACTCTCTCGGCTGTGACCAGCAACCTGGCCTCGATCACCCCAGCGAATGCTGAGTATCAAAAGCGGTTTTTGCAGATGTACTTCGCACCCGAGGCGTACACCAAGATCAATCAGGAGATCGATTTCCTGGTCGAAAAAATGAAGATCGAGCGCGAGAACGGGTCTCGGTATTTCATTGGCAAGCGGTACGAGTACGACCCAGCCCTAGACAAGCACTTCGTCATTGGCGAAGTGCATGTGGTCAATGCGGCCAAAGACACCTACGAAGACCATGTGTTTGAGTATCAGATCAGGGTCGAAAACTATCGCGTCTGGATCATCGACGCCAAGTCCTACAAGGGCGACAAGGCGCACAACTCCGAATGGCTGAAAGCGAATAGCAACAAATGAAAAAGTACCCACACATTCTTTTGCTTGGCCTGCTGGCGACTTCCTTCGCTCGTGCAGATGGAGACGCCAACGCCCCAACGGAGACGCGCCCGCCGAAATGGCGCGATATGTCCGTCGTCACACCCGCTGCCGCTCCGAAACCCAGAGCACCCGCAATCACAGAGGTTCGGCCGGAGCTTGCAGTTAAGAACACGCTCCGAAAGGAAATCAACCTTCCGGGAGTTCTCAAGCTGGAAGGTGAGGATGCGCTCGCTCTTGACGTCACAAGAGCGCGGCGCGTCCAGATGAACAACGGCGGTGCTGTTGCGGTTTACATCTCAGACTCTGAGCCAAATCGCATCCAACTGCCCTTCGTCAATCCGCGGGTTGTAAGCCTCAACAACATCGAGGTTGACCGCAGGCAAGACAGCAACAACATCTATGTGTCGCTGAAGCCTGACGCTGACAAGAAAAAACCGATTCCGATTTTCTTCGAGCACCCGAGTGGTCGCGGGCCAGTGCTCACCCTGCAGCTGATTCCCAAAGGAATCATCAGCCAAACGCTGATCGTTGACGACGTGGCCCCTGAGCTGACAGAGAGCCAGCTGAAGGCTCAGCGATCAAGTGAGTACATCACTCAGACCCAAGCACTGCTGGAAATGGTCGCTCAAGGCGGGTCACCGCAAGGGTACTCACAAGTCGAATTGGTGGTGCCTCCAATCGCATACAGCGGCCTACTGATTGAGGTTGAGAAAAAACTGTCCAACCGTGACAACGACATCTTCATCTACCAGGTCACCAACCCCGGGCCACGCACCGCAGTCTTGAAGGAAAGCGAATTCGACGGCGATCTGGTTCAAGCCGTTTCGATTCATCCAACTCCCACGCTCAAGGCCGGTGAAAAAACGCGCGTTCTGGTTCTGTCCCGCAAAGAGCGCAAGGAGAAGTGATGCTCGAAGACTTCAAACAGAAATGGTCCGACATGGACCCGAAGTGGCGGACGGTGTTCGTTTGCGTCCTCATTGCCGGTCCGGCCTTCATCTACTTTCAGCACCAGAAAAATGCCTCGGCTCAAGCTGCAGCAGACAAGTTGCGGGTTGAAAAACTGGAGGCAGACGCCAAACGCACGCCGGGTGAGTCGGTTAACTTTGCCGTGCTGCCCAGCAGCCCGCGCAACCAAGGCCTGGAAGATCTTGCGACGGTCGTCGAGCAGCTTCGACAAGAGTTGAATGACTACAAGTCGGGACGAAACGTCTTGCCAAGCGGCTCGGGCCAGAACATTCAGGTTCCGCCCGCTCAAAGCGTCGATCTATCCACGTCAATTGACACCCGGCCGGGCGCCGGTGGGCTCAATCTTGCGGCCCTCGATGATGCCAAGCCGACAAAAACAAGGCCAGAACCTATTCCCGATATCCCCGCGCCTCAGATCACCCCTCCCAAACCCAGCATGAAAGCCTGGCAACCAGAGAAGGCGGCCGACAAGCCAAAAGAAGAAACCCCGGATCTGGTCATTCCTGTGAATTCGGGAATCGAGGGTGTACTCCTCACGGGTGTCAATGCAAGGCCGTCTGGCGCGACAACCGGAGCCGTTGGCAGCTCAACCTCTGCAAACAATGTCGGCGCCCCCTTTGTGACAAAGCTAAAGGGCGATGCGGTCTTGCCTAACGGGTGGAAATTGGCCGACCTGGGTGACTGCTTCCTTGGCGGCTCTGCGATTGCCGTGTTATCTGCAGAGCGGGCCTATGCCATTGCCGACACACTGAGTTGCATCGCGCCCAACGGAGATGTCTACGAGGGGCCCGTGAAGGCATTTGGTGTTGATGTGGATGGGATTCAGGGCCTGTCTGGGAAAGTGGTCAGCAAGCAGGGCGCGATCCTCGCCCAAGCCTTTTTGACCGGTATTGCCTCCGGCTTGGGAACGGCTCTGGCGCCCACCGCTGTACCTGGCTTCAACAACGCAGCCTCGGGTGGCTCAGCTCAATACCAGACGCCCGATCCCGCCATGGTGGCCCGCACAGCAGTCGGCACTGGAATTTCCAATGCCGCTGGCCAGTTGAGTCGCTTCTACCTGGAATTCGCTCGCGAAACGTTCCCGGTTATTGAAATTCCAGCAACCACACGGATTACCTGGATTCTTAAAGAGTCCCTGATCCTCAAGAAAAAGCCCAAAGGAACCACTCGATGAAAGCGATCCAAAAAGCATCCCTGCTCGCCGGCTGCGCCGTACTCCTGGCCGGCTGCGCTACACAGATGAACCCTGTTGGCGAGGCAAAGTTCGACTGTAATCGGCGCCAAGACGCCAAGTCTCCCCACTGCAGAAGCTTTCGGGCTGTCGATCAAGCAACGGACGCACCTCTGCCGCAAAGCCGTTACGACCAGGCCTTTTCGATTTCTGAAATGGACCGGCTCACGGGGATTTCACCCGACGACAGTAATCCGAAGTCTTCGCCCAGCAAAGAGCGATCCAAGGTGCCGCCACTCCTACCCCACCAGGTGCGCAACGACGCCCCATTGACCGGTCAGCCGGTGCGTGAGGGACCTGTCGTTCAGCGCGTCTGGATCAAGCGACATGTTGATGGTCGCGACGTGCTTACCGAAGACACAGTTGTCTACCGGGAAATCAAGCCAACTCGCTGGGCGGGATTTCCTACACCAGCAGCGCAGGTGGGTGTGGATGTGCCCTATCCACGTCGCCCAAAGGAAGAGGCAACAACCCCTCCGCAAAGAACCAATCAGGCCCAGCCGCAGCAGGCGCCTACCCCCGAATTCAATCAGCCTGGCAACAACCCTGATGCCACGCCTGAATCGGCATTCGACCCGGCCGTTAACGGGTCAACAACCCTTCCTCGTTAAAGGAAAAATCATGCAAAAACAAAGCACCCCCACGAACACCACCCCCATGCTGCTCCTGTTGTTTGCAGGCGCGCTGGCAGCTCTCGCCTCTATCGGCGCACTCAACGGAGGCACGACCCTCACAGCCAGCTCGTGGGACTCCATCGTGACCTACATCAACGGCATGCTCACGTCCACCTGGGTGCTCGTCTTGGCGTTTGTAGTTCTGATCATCGCTGTATGGCAGCTGGCTCACGGCGGCGGGTACAAAACTGTCGGTCTCATCCTCGGCGTCCTGGCCGTCGCGCTGATCGGTCCAGGTGTCGTTCGTGGCGTGGCTACTAGCGTTGGTGATGTGGCAAGCATCGACCAGGTTCCCCCCGCACTCGCTCAACAAGTCAAGTGATAACAAAGGCAGCCGGGTAACCGGCCGCCAATTCAGGAGTCAGGATGGCCACCGCAAAAACCGCAAAGCTTGAGAGAAAAAGAGCTTCAAGCCTGATCAACATTGAGACGTACACGCAAGACGACCACCTGGTCATCACCAAGGCTCCTGGCGACAAGACCTACGTAGGTCGTGCCTACGTGTGCTCTCCGCTGGTTGGCGGTGGCTCTGAATTCACAGCAATCATTGATAACCTCTTTAAGTCATGCCCGGACGACAGCATTGTTCAGGTATCACTTATGGCCGTCCCCGAATTTGATGCTCCTGCTCGGATTCAGGACGGGAAGGTCTACGGGGGTCCGATGGTTCAAGAACTCGTGACCAGACAGGCCCAGCTGTTTCAGTCAGCCCTCAAGGTGGGTTGGCAACCCGATGTCCCCGCGCTTAATCGCCGTCAGCTGGTTCTTTCGCTGATGACGCCAGTGAAAAGCCTCACGCCAGAGGCCTTTGCAGACGCTGCTGCCTTCCAGTCAGAATTTCATGCAGACATCAAGGGGTGTGGCTTTGCCGATGCGAAGGCAGTAACGGCCGAAGAGTTGGCTGCGCTATACCGCCTTTTCACAAATCCCACCGTCCGCCCGCACGTTCAAGAGTTGGATCAGCTGGTCGAGTGGAAGTACCAAGTATTCGGTCCAGATCTAGTCATTGACTTCCGCGATGAAAAGCTTGGGAGATTCGGGGACGCATTCTGCGCGAGTGTGACCGTCAAGGATTACCCCGAATTTCCGTACCAGGGAATTTCGAGCCTGATGACCGGTGCACCCTTCAACCAAGGCGCAACAAAGGAGGGTGGTGGTCAACGGATCATGACCCCCTTCATCTTCACGACGACGATTCGCGTTGCGAACCAACGCAAAGAACAAGACCGGATTGAGGCGGCAATCAAGTCCCGCCAGAACAGCCAAGCTTTGCCTTTCAAGTTGGGCAATGAAGATCCCGAAAAGACGTTGCACGACCTGACCTACATGCGCAAGCTCTGCAGCACGGATGGGGATAAGTTTGTTTATGTCACAACGACAGCATTCCTCTACGGGCAGGACGCAGAAGTCGCACAGGAGGCAGCTATCACCGTCAAATCGAGCCTCGACAAGCTCGGATTCGATGCGCGAATGGTGCGCACGGATGGATTGGTCCGGTGGTGCCAGGCACTCCCCCTCAATTTCAGCACCACTGTTGCCGAAAACCTCAAGTCAGAGGCAATCATGGGATCGTCCGCTGCCGGGACACTGCTTCCCGTTTACGGGGACTATCAAGGCAATGCACGCCGCGACACGCACTATGGCGTTCCCTTCATCGGACGAAGAGGCTCCGTATACACCTTCGATCCCTATCAGACGAGCGGTAACTTCAATGGCACGGCGGTCGCACCGCCCGGCAAGGGCAAATCGTTCGTTCTTCAATATTTGGTTGCGTTCGCTCTTTCGGAGGGAACCAACGTATTTCTCATTGACAACGGGCGGTCGTCCAAAAAATTCTGCTACGCGGTCGGCGGCGAGTTCAATGACTTCAACATGAACACGCAGGATGTCCCTTCGCTGAACCCCTTCACTGGCCTCACGAATGAGGAATTTGACCAGCAATTCGAGGGAATCACCTCTCTCATTATGTTGATGGCATTTGGCAGTGAGCGACCCCAGCCTGGAGCAACGATTGCGTTGTCGGAAGCTGTTAGGGCAGCATGGAGTCAACAGCAAAGCGACGCCGAGATCACGCACGTGATCGATGCGCTGGAATCGATCAATCGCAACGCGTTCGGCAAGCAAGAAACGTCGGAGGTCGAACAAGCGTCATTAAACCTGGTGCCTCGCCTGCGGGCTTTTATGTCTTCTCCCACGCGTGGCATTTACTTCAAGGGTGCGGGCTCAATCGACATCCGAAAACAGTTCACCGTTTTCGAGATGGCAGGCCTTGCGGGTGATGAGCATTTGCGCAAGTGCGTAACCTTCTTCATCCTGAACATGTTGATGAACCGGATCAAGAACATCAAGGGCCGCAAGATGATCGTTATCGACGAGGGTCACGATCTCTTCAAAGATGAACTCGCGGCGAAAGCCATGGAGGGAATCTACTTGAAAGGCCGAAAGGATGGAGTGTCGATCTGGACAATCGTTCAGTCTTTGCTGAAGCTGGCCGAAAACGAGGCCGGTCGCGTCATCATTAATTCGTCGGCCTGGAAGCTCATGCTCGAACAGGAGCCCTCGGAAATTACCGAGCTTTTTAAGACCGACATCCTCCCTAAAGGCGATGCCTATTTCGAGCGCTTAGTCCGAAGCGTTGAAACACGCAAGGGCTCATTCAGCGAAATCTTAATTACCAATTCTCGGGCTTACGAAGTCGTCCGGCTGTACGTTGATCGATTCACGGGCACGTTGTTTTCGTCCGAAGGCGATGCCCGTGACGAAGTATTCGATCTTATGGAGCAGGGCATCCCGGCTGTTGATGCGGTCAAGCGCGTCATGAACGCAAAAGGAGAGGCAGTCAAAGATCTTCTCAGCATGGTCCTGCAGCAGATCCAGCACGAATTTCCCAACGTGACAAAAATGGATTTGCTCAAGACCTTCAAGGAGGCGATCAATTGAAAGCGGCACTCAAAATCATGAGCGCCGGCGCGCTACCTTACTCCGCGTTGATTGTGCTTCTTGGACTGGCGTTTTATGTGGGGAGAGAAAGTGCGCCAGCAACGCCAAAGATCGTCGTGGCAGAACGCGGTCGGGTGATTCTTGAGGCCGTCATGGACCGACAGGACATGCCCAAGGAAAAGATCACTCAGGAAGTCCTCGAACCCATCAAAGCCGTATTAGCAAACTACATGAAGCAGGGCTTTGTCGTGCTGGACTCGGCTAAAGACGAAAACGGAAACTATTCAGTGGCCGCATTGCCCGACAACGTGATTGACATCACTCAAGAGCTGCAAATTGCCGTGTCACGCAAGGCCCAGGAGCCAGGCAAATGAACGCATCAGCTGAGCGCAAACGCAAGATTCGCGGCGCCTGGCTGGTGCTTTTGGTCGGTGTCTTGATGGCGCATTTTTACTGGCTGGGATCGCCCATCATGGTCGGCATTGATCCTCACGAGGACAGTTGCCTGCCCGACATGCATGTTGCACTGATGCTCAAGAAGGATGTTCAGTCGGTGGAACGTGGTGATTTGCTTTTCTGGAAACCTCAAGGTCCGCTCTCCCACGTCAAACAGGCTTACGTGTTGAAGCAGGTTGCTGGTGTTGCCGGGGATCGCCTGGTGGTCAAGGGCGAGCAGGTATTCATCAACGGACAACTCGTGGCAGAGGGTATGCCCTTGTTGGACAAGGCCAAAGTTAAGCCCGAGCAATTCGAGCGCGATGAGGTTATTCCCGCAGGGATGGTTTTCATGCGCGGAACCCACCCCCGGAGCAACGATTCGCGCTATTGGGGTTATCTACCCCTTGCTCAAGCAACCGGCAAGGCCTGGGAGGTCTTCTGACGATGTTTGCACGATCTATTTTCTTGACCCTCTTCATGGCGTGCATGGCCATTGGAGCCGTGGCGCAGGACAGCGGTCGCGGCATTCGGATCGATGACGCCTATGGGGATGCGTTCACCAACTACAAGCCCTACATCCGACCCGAGCAGTCAAAGCGCGATCAACCGAAAAAAACAGAGCCCGCTGCCAAGAGCGCAGCATCAAAACCCGAAAAGCACGAACAACAGGTAACCGCCGAATGGCTGGCCAAGAATCTGCCGGAGTTGCAGCGCCGTGCGATCGACAACCCGACCGAAGAAAACGTTGCAGCCGAGATGTATGCGCAGCGAATCTTGATGGACAAGGCGCAGCGCTATGAAGAAGCTCGATTGTCCGTGGTCACTAAAGACCCACTCTTGAACGAGAACAATCGAATTCCTTACGCCTCAACAGGCGCTCAAAGCATTCGCAACGCTGACTACTTTGCGCAGCAAAACGCCGTCAAGGAAATGGCCGCAGCAGGCGGCCTAATGGTTTTTGTGGATGGCACATGTCGGTTTTGCGCCCTGCAGATGCCCATCGTCGCCATGTTGCGGGCCAACTTCGGCATGGAGGCTTTGGTTGTGTCGCTTGACGGCCGAAAACCCAAGGACTTCAAGGGCGAGGTTCAAAAAGACAACGGGCTCTTCAGAAAACTCGGCCTGAAGCTCACGCCCTCCATCGTCTATGTCCACAAGCCAAAAGCCTATCAAGGCGAGGTGGACCCGAATACTTATTTGATCGTATCCCAGGGCTTCTATACGGCTGATGAATTGGTCAAGCTCATCGCGTTTGCCGGACACAACCGTGAGGTCTTGAGTGCGAGTGTGATGCGAGATCTCAATGTTTGGCGTCGCGGCGTGGCCAGCACTGCTGACATGCAAACCCTCACGCTCGATGCCAGCAAGCCCGAGACCTTCCGCGATCGGGTGTCCCCAATTCTCGAAAAACAGTACAGGTGAATGCGATGAAGATGAAAAAAACTGCAGCAGCCTCGTTCCTGAGCATTGCGCTCTGTGTCTTTGCGCCTTCGGCGGGCGCCGGCGTTCTGGGTGACATGAACAGCATGTTCATGTCGAATTCGACCGCACCGACGACCCTTAGAACCAGGGACCGGGTTGCGATTGTTGGCGGCGGCTTTTCTATGCGCGCTCCCGTGAAGTCGGTGACCATCATCGCCTTTGATGCGCCCCGACTAAATGCCGGTTGCGGCGGCGTTGATCTGTTCGGAGGCTCTTTCAGCTTCATCAACAGTCAGCAGCTGGTGCAGATCTTCCGCCAAGTAGCCGCGAATGCTGCAGGCCTGGCCTTCAAGGCGGCGATCAAAAGCATTTCTCCGGCCTTGGATGCGCTCATGAGCGAATTTCAGACTCTCATGCAGAACATGAACAACCTGGCCAAGAACTCTTGTCAATTGGCTCACCTGGTCGTCGATCCAGCGGCCAAGGCTGTTTCCAACGCAATCGATGGAGACGGGAACGTTGGCGCATCTCAGAGAGGCATGTTCAGTGATGCTATGGCCTCTTTAACTGGTTACCTTGCCGATGCGAACAGCTACCTTAAGAAGCAGGGCGAGGTAAACCCCGTCGCGGGAAACCAGACGATGAAAGCATTGATGAAGTCTGGCGCGTCTAACGTGTTGGGCCTCGCCGGCTTGAGTAACTTCGATGGCTCCAGCGATGACGACACAAACCCCAACTCGCTCAACAATCGCCTCCTGATTTCGTTCATCGGCTGGGAGGTTTCGGGCATTCCGTGTCGAACCGCCAACGAATCTGGCCAGTTCGACTCCGCCCCAACTGCCAGCAACAACAACCTCCCCAAGATCGCCTGTCGCGGACCCAAGACCATCGACCTAGATCAACTCGTCAAGGGCGGCGGCACGGGCTCTATTCGTGCCGCAACACCCTTGACCCTGTACCGGTGTCTTGATCCTCAAGGTTCTGGCGTGCCCAACGGCGGGTTTGATCCTCAGATTTGCACGCAGATGCAAAAGGAGAATTTTCACTATCACGGCATTGAAGGCTGGGTAAACAAGATGCTCTTTGGCTCTGCAACCGTTTATCCAGTCGAAAGCTCCTCCATCGTTGGCAAAGTCAATGCGGGCGCAAGGCTGCAGTGGACTCCAGCCCAGGTTCAATTCATGAACCAAAGTGGCCTGCCGGTTGTCCCTTTGCTCCTGCGGACTTCGAGCCCGGAGGCTCGCATTGGCATCGCGCAGCGCCTTGGTGTGTGGCTCACCGATTGCATTGCTGCACGGTTCGGCGAGGCCATTTACAAGGCCGCGAATACCGTTGAATACGGGCACAGCCATGAAATCACCGCCGAGATCAGAGCCAACATCGAAAGCATCCGTACGGACTATATGGCTCGTCAAAACGCCTGCCTGAAAGAAAAGACCGTGCTGGGGATCACCCAGGAACTGATTGCCAACTCGACGCTGGTCGGAAACATCAAGTAAGGGAGCGACGCAATGCTTGGCAATCTCACCATCGAGACGACGTTCTCGGATACATCGCTTCTTTACTCGATCCTCAATGGCGTAGCCATGGTTTGCAAGGAGACCGCGTGGATTTGGGGATTTGCCGTCATGGTGGCCATGTGGAACATCATGAGATCAGTCACTGCGGCGGCCGTCGCCTCTGCAGGAGGGCAGGGCGGAGGGAAGTTGGCGCAAGGCTCGCTCAACATCATCATGCCGCTTGTGATTGCCATGCTCCTGACAACGCCAGGATTGAAGTCTTCCGTCAACATAGAAAACGTCCGCACCGGTAGAGTGGCGCGGGTGGATCACGTGCCTGACGTAATCGCGATTCTTCCGGCAGCAGCAAGCACGTTGGGCACCGACTTGCGAACTGTCATCCGAACCGCCTTTGGTACCGTCAACCCAAATTACGACACCCTTGGGACGACAAGCGAGGGAGTTCTAAACCCTCTCAAGGTGTTATTAACCTCCCGGACCGCCGCGATGAAGCTCGGAAGCGTTGATTCAATGATCCGGAGTGTTGTTGGCTCCTGTATTGGTTACGACTCCGGCGCCGACTACGCCACTATCATTGATAAGGTCAGGAAAGCTGGTCCCACGGCCTACGGGAGCACAATCAGCATCAAAGGCTCCAACAGCGCAGCCATATCTCAATTGCTCTACCAGGCCTCGCTAAACACAAGCGGTTTCGTCCCCGACTTGATCGTTAACGCGAATGAAATCCTGACCTGCCCGGAAGCTGCAAATTACGTTGCGCAGCAGATCGAGACGGCTCTTGATTCTCAGCAGTTCAAGAGTGCTGTGTTGGGGAGTTTGTTTACTGACAATCCTACGTCTACTGGCGACTACTCGTTTGACAGGCTCGCGTTGCAGTGGCTTGCCGTTAGGAAATCAACCTCCGTGACCAACGTTCTCGCTGGGGGCACCACACAAGCTACGACTGAAGTCCTCAACCTCATTTTTGACGAAGTTGTCAACATGAACCTCAATTGCTTGAGGTCAGACGGCCCTAATCGCACGACTTGTCAGGCTTCGGCGATTCAGGCGCTGGAGGTCGAAAGGACCAATGTGACCAGGGCTGCATCTTCCGCGCAATCGCAAGCATATGCGGGTCCGTTCGCTGAGAGCATGCTGGCTTTGGTCGTAGGCCTCGGACCCGTGTTACTCCTGTTCATGATGTTCATGGGCACAAACGCATCGAAAGCGATGTACATGGCCGCCCACGTTACTGTGTGGCCACTGCTTGTAGCCAATGTCGGCAATGAAATCATCAACGGCATGATTTACAACCACTTGGCAGACTTTATAAACACGCTCACCCAAGGCGGGTACCTAACCCAGCCTTTGGCCATTGAGGCCTACAAGGAGTTCAGCAAGCAAATCGGCGTGGCGACCACAATCCAATCCAGCTTGCCAGTTTTGTTGAGCATGATTTTTGCCCTTGGCGCATCCAGCGCAAGCGTTTCTGTGGCCAGCAAAATGAGTGGGGATGCAACCAAGGCGGGCACCATTTCCACGCCCGAAGCCCAATCGGCTGCTCCAGTCGTCAAAACCGGGTCCATGGCTAGCATTGAGCAGGGCGCTGGAGGGTGGGCGAAGGTCAGTGAAACTGGAGCAACAAATTTTGTTCAGCAGACCCAATCCTACGGGGACTATTCGCAGCAGATGATGCGCGCCCAATCGCAAGAGGTGGCCAGGCAGAAGACCATCACCGAAGGGGAAACACAGACCAATTCAATCCTCGAAAAAGCCGGGAAAACCGACACGTACTCAACGGGCCTCGATCGCTCGACGATGAATCGTATTTCTGACAGCGCACGCGAGTCACTGGCCAGAGACAATGCAACCGCTGCAACTTCTTCGGTGAGCGCCGACAAGCGAAACAGCAACAACACCGTTGTCGGCGCCGGCGCATCGGCGAGCGTCGGCGCAGGTGTGGGTGGCGGGAATTCTGGTGCATTCGGGAGCCTCACAGCATCACTCAGGGGGGACACCGCCGCTCAGGCGCAAGATTCTCTGTCGCAATCCGAGCAAGCCAGAAAAGAAGATGCTCTTCGCAAAAGCAAGGCTGTCGAATCTGCGATTTCCAAAGAGCTGGCGAACACCTCCAGAACCTCAGAGAACCACAGCAAAGTCAAGGCACTTGAGACGATGCTGCAAAAGCAGCAGCAGTACTCACAGACCCTGACCGAAACCGCAGCGGACCGCGACAACAGTTCTCAAACGAAGCAGGCCGCAGATCGTCTCGTAACGTTCTCTCAGAACATTAGTTCCGAAAATCTTGCCCAGCACGCGAACGTGAACCAGGGCTATCAACGTTTCCTCATGAGCGAGGGGCGCCAGTTTGCGCAGATGCCCGCCGCCCAGCAACACCTAGAGGCTGCCAGAGAGCAATTCACCAGTGGCGGCACAGATCGCCTGGTGGGTTCTCCACTGGCTCAACAGGCGGCACTCAATCACAATGCGGCCGTCCGCATGTACAACGACAAGTCAGCGTCCGAAGGTGATCGTCAAGCCGCCGCGAATTATTTGACCAGCCAAGGCCTCGCTCTGAATGGCATGCGCCCCGGTTTGGACACCATCGATAAGGTAATCACCGGACCGATTGGTCGCCCAGGGAATGCGACAGGAGTTGAGTCCCGAAACCTTGACGCCCGCGGCCCCCGTTTGGATAAGCCACCAACGCCGGCTCCAGTACAGCCGACCCCCCCCAAAGGGTCCAAACGATCAGCTGCAAAACCGCAAGCGGCAGCGCCTCAGCGGCCGCCTTTAAGCCTGGATGGCATGCGCCAAGAACTCGAAAGTGGGAGTCTCACTCGCGTGGACGATGCATTCAAACGCGCTGATCAGGCCGGTTTGAGGCAGGAAGATGGGCGAGGCACTGCATCGAGAACCGCATCGCTCGTCGGAGAAAACATCAAAACAGCTGTATCTGGTGGCCCCAACACCAAAGTCACACTGGCTGACGAAAAAGGAAGAAAGCAGTAAACTGTTATCGTTAACTTTGTCCTGGAGGCAGTCATGCCTGACGAATCTTTCAATCTCCTGCTGTTCGTCGTTTTTTTTGGAGCACCTTTCGCCATCATCGGCGCCTTGGTGGTTCGAGCGTACCGCGCCGGCAAGCTGAGCAAGGGCAGGCGGTTTATGCCTGTGAATTCCTTGCCGGCTTACAACATGAATGGGACGCCGATGATCCCCGGCAGCAGCTTCGATGTCACCGGCTCTCCCTACGGAGGCGGATCTAGTTTCTGATGCCTCGCGCACCAATAAAAACGGCCCCGAAAGGGGCCCCTTTTTTTGGTCGCATCACATGCTCACCAAGCGAAATCCGTGGGCTTGCCAGTCCTGGTCATCTGCATGGCCATGTGACCCTTTGCCGCTTTCTTTTTGGCTTCGCGCAGGCTGAATCTTTCTTCATGCCACAACATCAGTTTGACTGAATTAGGTTGCACGCCGTACAGCATGGCAATGTGCTCAAGTGTGTGGCCAGCGTAGAGCATTTCCTTCCATTGCTCGTGTCGCCACTCTGTCACCAGCTCGCGTGTAAGACCGCAGCTTTTGCGGTAGTCAGCAACCGTTTTGGTGGGGAGTCCAAGGCGTTGTGCGATCACAAGGTCTTTGACTCCTCTGATCAACGCCTCTTCAATTTTTGTTATCTGTTTTTGCGTCAATGCGCTCATGTTCAATACCTGGTTGCCAGTGGGTCGCCTCGCCAGCACAGCTCACCTTGCCATACTGATGATTCCGTTGACCAACTGACTGAAAAGTGCAGCATCGCCCTTGGTGATTTCGGGCGTAACCACATAAGTTCCAGCGACAGCCACTGCAGGCGTGTTCACAATCTGTAGGCTGTGGCGCACATCCACATAACGGCTGACCGCATTTTGCACCATCGATTCATACTTCTTTACTAGTAATGGTAAGGGCTCTCGCAAACCCGCAGCCCGACCAATTCTCTCAAGCCCTGCCCAGCTAGTTGTTGCTATTCCCTTGTCTTGGGAAGCCACCATTGACGCCTCGATGAATTGGTCTACCAGTGCAGGGTAAAAACGCTCAACAGCGGCATAGGCCAGCGCATAACTGACCCCATCACCCTTGTTGACCACTGGTGTGTAAACCAGCTTTCGATCTGCAGGCAGCGTCGCCGCTAGGTTCCGGAAGAAGGGCACGTACATGCGGGAATACTGACACGACGGAGAGAAGAACACGCGCACCAGACGCTCATCGCCCGAAAGGGTGGGAACCTGCAGATATGGCTTGGGGGCATCCATTGGCTGCGCCCCAACTTTCGTGAACCAGCCGCCGATGCCAGCCGCCACAACAAACCGCCGCGTGATCATTGGAAGACTTTCCTGGAAAATTTATGCATCTCTTGCTCGATGGTGGTTCGAGTCAAGTCCCTGTCACGGCTGACTGCATCGAATGCCTGAGACACCATCTCAAGCGAGACGCCATGTTCTCGGCTCAATCGAATGCGTCTGCAGGGCAGGGTCCGAGCCTCGGTGTTGGATTCCAAGTTACTCATGCAATCGGAAAGCCTGCAGTTGAAGCGCTCGATCGCGCGAACCCCGGCCGCAGCAAGACTTTCGTAATGGTCCTGCTCCTTCGCTAGCTCATAAATCTTCGAGGAGTCCGCACCGCCGTCACGGATGTACCGTTTGATGTGGTAATCCATCTCAACCGCCTCAATGACCGCGACTCGACCGGATTTATCGGCGGCCGCTGGTTCCGGAACCTCATGAATGTGCTCCATGCCATTGACGTCGAGCCAATGTTTTTCATCAGCCGTCAGGCTCCTCATTTCACCTTGACCGGGGTAGACCGGCAACAAACGCTGGGCCAGGACCAGCTTAAGCGTGTCAGCGATGCTCACCGGGTCCGCACCCAACCCCACGCAGCGCGAAATCGTTTCATGCGAGTTGTTTGAATGAACAGTACTCAGAACCAGGTGTCCCGTCTTCGCCGCATCGATGGCGATCTTCATGGTTTCTTCATCACGGATCTCGCCAACCAGGATGACATCAGGATCGGCACGAAGAACTGAGCGAAGCGCTCGCGCAAACGTGTAGTCAGCAGACACAGGAATTTGCTTGATTGGGCCTTCGCCGTGAAGCCTGAACTCAACGGGATTCTCAATTGTGATGATCGACCTCTGACCATCATTGAGGTGCCCGAGGATCGCGTTGAGCAAGGTGCTCTTGCCGGAACCAGTTGGTCCGGAAGCAATGACCAGCCCGCTTGGCGCTTCAACTGCGCGATAAATCGTGTGCAGTAACGACGCCGTAAGGTTCAATTCCTGGAGACCGGGAGTGCGCTGCTGGTCGAGCAGTCGGCAAACAAAGCTGAACCCGTCAAAGGTCTTGATGTATTCGACGCGAATATCCACCTCGTAATGAGCAGCACCAGACTTGGCGATCAAGCCATGTTTTGCTGCGTAGGGTGCAGGCAGGGCAATTGAGAAGCGCGTGCTGAGCGATGCCGGAGTGGTTGCACCCTGGGGGGTGTTCGTGAGATTAAAGAGCTTGGTCTGGAAATGTAGACCAGCATCGCCCGCGTACATGTAGTTCTGCATTCCAGCATGTGTGCGCACATGGAGGAAGACGACTGGCTTCTGGTTATCCCCCTTCCCTTCGATGTGCACATCGGACGCTCGCTTGATGATGGCCCACACGAAAAGCCGCCTCAGATAGTGTTCCACCCGCTTCTGCCCGACATCACTCGCCGAGACAAGCATCACAGCCCGTAGCTCGCGCTCGGTCAGCCCCTCGATGTCGGCCACCTCCGAAAAATCGATGTCAAGTACGCCTACGTCCATGGTCGGTCCTGTGAAATGGTCTTCAATAACTAAACATTCTACGTTTAGTTGTGCTAGAGTAGCACCAGAGTTTTCAACAAACGACAAAAAAGAAATTAATGTGCCTCACTCCTGATCCGAGAATGTGTCTGATTGTGTTACTTCTGCCCCTGGCAGCGGTCGCGCAAAATGCTTCTTCTGAGCGGTCAGCGGGAGACCAAAAAAGCTTCGCGAGCATCGTCAAAAGTCCAGACATCAAGGCCCAGGCGGAGATCCAGCAACATAGTGCCAAAGCGGCTGTGAGCGCTGCGGCGGGCCAGACGAAATCGACGCCACTCATCACGACGGGCCCACACATTCAAAGCGAGGCCGATCGCCAAGCGACATCGAACCGGCAAGTTGTGCAAGCAACGTCTAGCCAGGTCATCGAGAAAGTAAAAGAAGGTTTCCCCAAGTTTGATGACTTGGGGACGCATTTGCGCTTAGGGGAGACCATCACCGTCAGCGAAGAAGGCAAGATAGTCATCGCCGCGATCAGACGCCTTCCGAAAGCTCAACCTTCAGAGCAGCAGTCCATCGTCCAGCAATTGGCTGGATTCGCCTCAGCCGGCGTCCCAGAAGCCATCCACTTCATGGGGTTCTTGCACGAGACTGGCATGTTCAATACGGTCAAGAATGCTGCGAAGGCTTACCAGCTCTATTCGGCGGCCACCTCCAAGCGATATGCTCCGTCTGCATACAACCAGGCGCTGATGCAGGCCTATGGGCGTCTGTCCACCGCCGACATTGCCCGCGCAATCTCATTGCTTTCTTCGTCCTATGGCATGGCCCGAGACACTTCGGGCCGTGTGTGCGGCATGTTGTCTTTTTTGACCTACCGCGCTGGCAGCTTCAAAGAGTCTTTCGCGGCCGCGCAAGGCTGCGGATCGCCGCTCGCCAACCTCGCGAGGGCAACGGACTCAAGCCAACCCCTTCCACAGCGTGTGACATGGCTGCGAGACAGCCTCGCAACGGGCATTGACGATGGCTTCACCGCCTTGGCTAAGGTCACCCGACAAGACGCCAAGACAGATCCGAACGGCACGTTCTGCAAGTACGTCCTCGTCGCCAAGCATTTCTATAAAGGCCCTCCGAAAAACCTTCGTGCAGAGGCTCAGCAATGCCTGAACTTCATTGCCAAGGACCTCGGCGCCGGTACGGGCCCACTCTCCTATCAAGAACAAATGGTCGCCGGCGTCAGCGGATTTGTACCCGCTGAAATAGGCGAGCTGAAGAAGCTTCGGCAAGCCAACCGGTTCCGGTATTCCTGGCCGGTTCCCTATTTGCCGTTCACACAGCAGGAAGTCGAGCTATTTGAGTCTGCATACGCATCACAAGGGTTCAAATGAAATTCAAAAAAATTGCCGCTCTTGCGGCTTTTGTTGCTTTGGCGTCAGCCGCCCAGGCTCAGCCAATCAGCTTTTTCGTGGAGGCGCTGCAAAGTGGGCGTGCGTCCTCGCCCATGCCTGCAGACGGCCCGCTCAAGTCTGGCGTCGCTGCCATTGAGGCGCGCACAGGCATGCAAGGACAAGTCGAAATCCTCGCGTGGCGGATCGAGCGCTTCGTTCAGCAGTCCAAGTGTGGGCGCATTGGCTTTATCCCCTATCAGGCCACGTCCAATACTGCGTTTCCAGAAATGGGAGGCGAACTCAATATCTGTGAAGACGGAATGCCCCCGCTGCGCGTTTGCGCCAATGTGGGCCTCGTGCCCCATTCAGCGAAATGTCCCGATGGCACCATCCCCCTTGACACCGATGAAGTGAAGTCCGCCATTGCTGCAGCGCTGTCGCGCGGTGGACTAACCCAGCAGCAAGTTGCACGACAAATTCAAGACGCCAAGGGGTTGAAAAAGTGAAGACCCGCGTCCTTCTCCTATCCGCCGTCGCGGCTTGCGTCTTTGCAGCACAAGCTCAAAACGCCCAGGTCATGAGAGAAGGTCTGGCTTTTGGCAATTCGATTGCCCCGACCTCAAAAGGCCAGATCGTCAACCCTTCTGCTACCTCTTCGTCGGCTTGGTCAGCGTCCACTTTGCCCAGCTCCGTCCCTTCTGGATTGGGTACGTTCTCCAAGCCCTTGGATGGAAGCACGACTTTCACACAAGCAAGGTCGATAGGCCTGAGTGGGCTGGGCAATGCGGCGATGGATCGATGCGCAAATTACGTCCCCTCCGGGAATCCGGAGGCCGATCAGGAATGCGCTGCTGTCAACTTCCTCAGTCAACGTTGCATGGCACCACGAGCAGGATATCCCTCAAGCCAGTCCTCAATGAGTGGATCTTGCGTCGGTTCCTATGGATCAGGTCAAGCTCAATTTGACTTTGCCACACAAGTAACAAGTCGAGACAACATATTTGAAAACATTTCGGGAGCCCAAAAAGACGCCCAAAACTCAACAGGAACGACTTGTAAACCGCATTCGGCCGTCACCAAACCTGCCGAATACGATTCAGCCACCTGCATTAAATCAACTAATGCGACGGCTATTACATGTTCTCAATATTTGAAAGCCAATTGCACACCACTTCGTGACGGCTGTGATTCTGGTGGAATCATACCAAATAGCTGGGCTGGGGACATGAGTAGCAGTTTTAACGGCGATGGCGCTGGGAATTTCACGCTTCAATTCGGAACAATTGGAGACAACTATTGGGGAAGCGGTCAATATGACCGAACTCTAAATTTCTCTGTAAAAAATACATCTCTGATTAAGAATTTCACGCTTGTTCGAGCGGCTTTTGACGACTGGCTCTTGGTGAAGATCAATGACGTACTTGTTTATGTTGGACCTTATGGCGGCGATCGCCTGGAAATGTATCGGTCTGGTTTCTCGTATCGAGTTCGATATTGCGAAACATGTACGGGCTCCCGAGAATTGACCACCAGTTGGAACGTTGGCTTGAATATTGATTTGAAGCCATATCTCCGCGAAGGAACCAACACAATTTTTACAAGAACCATTGTGGGAGGAGGAGGGGAAAGCACTATTTGGATTTCCACTCGGCAATACTGCCCACAGACATGCAATGTTTCCTGGGATAACAAGTGCACTGATCTTGAGAATAAATCCGGTGTGAGGTTGGGGAGTCCATGAAAGCTTCAAAGATTTTCATAGCAACAGTCCTGATGGCATATTCTGGAGTGTTTGCACAAACAACAAGTGGCAGTTGTTCATTAATTCCATCTTCTAAGCGATGTGTGGATACCACCCCATGCAAACAAGCAGGCGAGGGGATTGCCTGTTTGGCTGGAGTCTCTGCGCCAATGGGCGCAGTCTCTCTCAGCCAATCTTGTTGGCAATATGCCTATGATTTTGCTTGCGAGTCGGATGTGGTAGATACTTGCAAACCATACGAGCAGAATGCTGCTTGTGCTGTAGTTGCCTCAAAGTGCACGGATTACATCGCAGAAACTGGAAAATGCAGCGAGTATCTGAACACATATTCATGCAAAACGAAAGACGCAGTAAAAGAGGATAGGCTTTCTTGTGCATCTGGAGTTTTCGATGATTCAATGTTGCCACGCCCAGCAAATGAAAACACGACCTTTGTAAAAGCAGCGCTTGCTCAGGAGATTTTGCGGCAGTCTGCAACCTACGGAGACAAAGGAAGCAACATTTTTGGCGGCGTTCTAGAGACATGCTCAAAAGGATATTGGGGCATTAAAAACTGCTGTAAATCCCTCCCTGGTGGGCAGTCTAATTCAGCCATGGCTGCTCTAGCAATGAGCGCCGGATATTCCGCAGCAAAATACGTTGGTGGTGCAGCGGTTGATATGGCTAGTCCTTACGTCTTCGACGCGATGTTCGCCGGTGGAGAGTATCTATCCGGGTTGGCCTGGGACATCGCTTCAAACAGTTCCGCAGTTGTTGTAGATTTCGCATCCAATAGTCCAGTCGGCACCGGTTTTTCTGCTGGAGGGCCTTCATTAAGCGCCTACGGATTTACTTTCCAGTCCGGCATTGCCGCACAAGGTTCCGGCCTTTTGGGTGCCAACACTACGCTGGCAACATTTGGATCTGGGTCATCTACTTATTCGATCACCTTCAATCCCTATGTATTTGCAGCGATGGTGGCCATTCAAGTAATCCAAAATCTTGCTTCATGCACGGATCAGGAACGTCTTCTAGGAATGCACAAAGGCGCCAATCTCAGCGTTTACATCAAAGAAGAGTGCAGCCAAAAGATCTTGGGATCATGTGTTGAGTGGCGTCAAACATATTGCTCATTTAATTCTGTTCTTGCCAAACTAATTAATACACAAGGCAAGCCACAACTTGGCCTGCCGGTTTCCGACTGCAAGGGAATATCGGTAGATCAAATTAGCAAACTAGATTTCACAAAAATTGATTTCAGCGAGTTTACTGGCGCAATTGTTCAGCAAGCCACCAAGAATACACCCACAAACATTCAAGGTAATTACACACCTGTGATGCAAAGAGCCACAAGCGGTTCCAGTCAAGGAACCAATCTAGTGATTCCAACGTACCCCAAATAATCCTCTGGAGGTTTTCATGAACAAATTTCAAAAACATTTTCCGAAAATCCTGGGCGCAGCATGCATCCTGCTCGGGGCCGGACTAGCAATAACAGCACTGCAAGTTAGCTCACTCAAAGCAGAGATCACCAATTTGCAGGCGACCCTGAAAGAGAAAGCTGACCAAGTTTCGAAAATGCAGCAGGACCTGGGCACTGAAGTGGCCGCTCGCAATACCTGCGAGTCCAGCCTCCAACCCCTCAAAGATCAAATCGCCGAAGCTGAAAGCAAGCTGGAGTCCTTTGCACTTCAAGCGTCTTCGTGCGAACAAATTCGCCGCAAACTGAAAAAGTGAACCTATGCGCACGATCAGACACCTCCACGCCGCCATCGCCTTGGCTCTCGCCAGCAGTGCCGCGCTTGCACTCGAGCCCATCGACCGGCCTGACTACAAGATCTATATATCAAGCCCTCTTGAACAATGGTCCGGCAATGAGTCAGAACTCAAGGCCTCAGCCAAGAGCCATGCGGCGAAGGAAACCTCGTACCGGATCATGTTTCGGCATGATCACCCCCTGATGGGGCATCCGACAGTTTTTCAAGGCCCCACCAATCATCCCGTAATCAACACATCAAACACCCGCCTTGTCGAGCTGGGCTTCAACATTGCACGCGAAAGCAGCAATTACTTTCAGATCGAGGCCCCCATCGGCGTAATCAAGGATGAGGCCCCAGCGATTCTCAAGGCTCAGTCTCAGCTGCGCAAGCGAAGCGTGCTCGCTCAAGGCGACCCCGAGTCTCTGCAGAGCAGAACATCCATCAAGAAATTCGGGGGAACGATCCTAGCCCTAGGCATGACCGCCATTGCCGCAGACAAGCTAGGCGTCGCAACCGGTACAAGCCTCACTTTGGGCACCGGTGCGGCAGACGATGTTTTTCGAACCGTTTCGCGCTACGGGACGGGCATCGCGCCCATAAGCTTCCAGGTGGATCAACTGGAGGCCTATGAAGACATTGAGCTGCGCCGAGTTACGTCCCGCGAGCAAGAGCGCACAGGACAACTCTTGATCCTCTACAAGAAGGCCAAAACTGAGCAACTTGAAGCCGCAGCACTTCGAGATGCAGTCGTTGCCCTGAGCGGAGCACTCCAGACTCCCGAACAGATCCAAGCATCACGGGCCAAAGATTTCGCTGAGCGCCAAGAAATTTGGCGCGAATGTGTCGAATCGGGAGTGTGCAAAAAATGAACGAAGAAAAACGACCCGGCTTTATAAGTTCCGTTCTCGGAAAGCTCAGTTTTCTCAACGTGGCGGCCTTGGTACTTCTTGTGTTGGCCATTGTTAACCTGATCACCCGAGAATGACATGACGACCCTCTATGTCGCCGGGTTCGTGGTCGCCTTGGCGCTGGTGCTTTACCTGGCCTCACCTGAAGGCTTGCCTTACACGAGACATGAAAAGCTCTTCAGCGCAGCCGAACGGAATTTTTACTTCGCACTAAAAGCCGCAGTCGGCAACCGGTACACCATTTTCGGCAAAGTTCGCGTAGCCGACCTGGTGAAAGTGACCCGCAAGACGAACGACAAACGCGGCTATCGAGCACTTGCCAAAATAGCTCAAAAGCACGTGGATTACGTGCTGTGCGACCCAGCGACCCTGGAGATTGTTTGTGCGGTCGAGCTGAACGACTCCACACACGAGCGAAAAGACCGAATTAATCGTGATCGCTTCATAACCAAAGTGTTCGACCACATTGGATTACCTATAGCCTGGGTAAAGGCACGCCCAACATATGACACCAAAACGATTGCATTTCAAATTGAGAGTGCGATAACAAAACCAAAGGCAGCAAATGAAGCAGCTAGATAGATTGCTATTCGCACAAGGAGGGAAATGCTTTTTCTGTGCCGAACAGCTGGATAAAGCAGAGGCAAGCATCGAACACTTGCAACCCAAATCGACGGGTGGAACCGAAGATGAAAGCAACTTGGTCTCATGCTGCAAAACGCTCAATTTCCTTTTCGGCTCAAAAACAATTAAAGAAAAGTTCGCAATCGTCGTCAATCAACCTGGGAAATTTCAATGCCCAGCCAAACATAATGGCTCGTAAATGAAGCGCTGCGCAAAATATGTTTTACTTGTTCTGTTGTTTAAGGTGATTTCGGCTGCAGCACAAACCACCACCCCACTCTCTGAAATTTCAGGCAAATGGACAAACGACATTCAATTTAGCGGCCAGAGCCAGTTTCACAAAAGCGAAAACTTCTTCTGGGTCGGCAAACTTTGGGGATTTATTGAGTCAACAGGCAGATTTCGCTTTGCCAGTCAAAATGGCTGCAATTTTGAAGGCCTCGCTTACCCGGCATATTCATGGTATGAGGGTCAGGCTTCAGTAACGGACTGCTCCACCCAGGCAATGAATCGCATATATTCTGTGCAATTTAGAAAGTCTGGAGCATTCCTATCTATATCTGCTACAACTACAACCTTGGGCATTAGCCGAGTTGAGGCCTCCTATGCATTTAAAGGAACGCTCTCTCGGTACTGACGCTGGTTCGGATTTAATTTAAGTGCGCCATTCTCCCCAGCCCGCTTTCCGCACATCCATTGGACCTTTGTTAATATATAAGAACTCCAGTTTTATGTCTGACATCACCAAAGATCCCATCAAGAGGGCGATCTACAACCCGAAGGAATTTCGGCAAGAGCGTCCGCATTCAACTGCACGGTGGGGTGCACGGGCAGCTAGGCAAAGAAATGCGACGGGACGATGGATAGCCGTTGCGATTGTGGCAGGACTGATCGGCGGTGGAATTTATGTATGGGTGGGAATCCAAGTCAAGCGAGCAGCCCCCCTTCCGGTCTCAGGGGAGCATCAGCGCTTCTATCCGCCCTCGATCTCCGCGTCGGCCCCCCTCAAAATCAGCGCCAGGGACGCAACAACCCATTTCTTCATTAAGTTGGAGGACTGGCGCACAACAGCGCCTGTTGTGACGGCCTTCGTGCGTAAAGGCGAGGAAGTAGTGATCAACGTCCCGCTAGGAGAATATCGACTGAAGTACGCATCTGGAACGATCTGGATGGGGCAAGAAACATTGTTTGGGCCGGCGACTCATTCCAGACAAGCAAAATTGCCAATGGCCTTTCGCATCGAGGGTAATCAGTACCGGGGTTATGTTTTGGATTTGACGCCTCGGGTCTTAGGAAACCTACAGGCTGCGCCTGTAAATGCTCTGTCGTTCTAATAAAAGCAAAAATAAAGGATAAAACCGGATAACCGATGAAACGAGAGAATGCGCGAAATTTATTCATCCTGCCACGATAGCAGATGGACAACTAATGCATATAGACAATCTTTTTGGCGCATTGATCATAAAAGCGTTTTTTATCATGGCGGCAAATTTGATTGCAATTGTTGTCAAGCAGCAAGTGCAGAGCTATTTAATTCGAGTCATTTCACAGCCAAAGCCATTTGCTGAGTTTGTTGGCTCTCTGGTTGGGGTGGGCACTTTTATACTAATTTTATTCTCTCTCATTTTATAGAGAGTGTGCTAAACGACCCCAATCGGCCAGAGCGAGTCAAAAGAAACCTTTGCCCCATCCGAATGGGGAAATCGACTTATCGCCCCATTTCCGGCCCAGCTGACCGCTCAACAGCCCGCTCTCTCGACGTCTGTTGACCGTTCTTGGCCAGCTCCAAAACAGCCCTGCCAAGCTCCGAGTGCTCCAGTCCCTTGCTCTGCAGTCGGTCTACCTCAGCGGCCGTCGTTTTCTTCACATCCTTCCCCGCATTCTTAAGCATCGCCTCGTAGTTGGTGGTGATGACTTCTGTGTTGTCCTTTGCCCTGGTCGCAGCCACGTAGGACGCCTCACGATTGAAGACTTTGGCTCCCGTGTTGGAGACTGCAATGATCTCCCGGCGGTTGGTCTGCCCCTGCTCTTTGAAACTCGTATGAGCATAGGCATGATCCACGAAACGCGCCTGGTGGTTGCTGAGCTGTGTGGTCCGGCCATCGCTCCACTTGACCTGCAACCCCGCATCCGTCACCGCAGTCACAGTCCCGCGCATGCCGTTGTCGATCCTCTCGGGACCGGCAATTTTCGCCCTTGACTCCACCTGGTCATTGAGCGAGAAGGCGCGCTTCTCAGCAATCCAAGTCTGAAAATTCGACTGCTTGTCAGGGTTCATTTCGACAAGCCTTCCAGTGGACTCTACCCGACCAATAATGCGGTTTTTCTCGATGTCCAGCCTCTCGATAGCAAGCACATCATTGGCCTTTACGCCAAGCTCGCGATAGCCCTGCGAGAAAGTCACATGCGTCACCTTCTCCTTGGCCAAGATGCCCGCATTCCGGTTTTGAGCGGCCGTCAATTGCGAGTCATCGAAGTGCTGGCGATTCATCTGCACCGACCCAACAACTCCTTCGCGAGCCAGCGCCTTGTGTATCGCCTCATTGGCCTGTTTACGATCATCGTTGGTGATGGCCACGACACCAATTGACGGCCGCTCCACACCCTTCGCTTGAAGCTCACGGAAGTTTTCTACATAGCGTTGAGCAATGGTCTCGTGGAACTTTTCTGGCGTCACCTCACGGCGGTCGAGCTTGGCAATTGCCTCGGCGTAACCGCGATCCTGAATCGAGCGAACCGCTTCTTGCGTCTGCGGAGTGGCCCTGTCGAAGCGCCTGGTCTCCTTGAGCGTTGACACGTTCAATCCAGCACTCTGCATCTGCTCGAACGCCTTGCCCGCCGAAACGCTACCGTGCTGCCAGCTATCACCCTGGAAGACACCGCGGCCCCCAACACTTTCCACGAAGTTGGCAAAGCGCACCATGTCCCCGACACCGGTCATGCTGGTTTCGTCCATGACGTACAAAGTCGGCGTGCCGCGCTCGTTGCCAAACCGCTCCAGGTTGCTCAGCTTTGCTTGAGCCTCCCCCAGCCGTTTGCCGATTTCAGCCTTGCGTGCCTCTTCGTTCTCACGATACAGGGCCGTGCGCGCTGCATGCGCCTCAACAACTTCGACCTTCTCGTAGGTGACAAGAGCCGATCCCACCGAAGACTTTATGTCGTTGATTTTTTCGGCCGCGATCGCTTGCAGTCGCTCACTCAGGGCTTTAGGCTCTGTCTCCTGCGACTGCCGACTCGCGGCCGCAGAATCCAGCAGCGAGGAGCCGAACTTACTCAGGAGCGATTCGCCGGTTCGGTAGACCTCTCCGCGCTGGTGGTCAAATACATAGCGACGTTCGCCAAAGTCCAGATCGAAGCTCTTGGCATGCAGGACGCGAACTTCCGTTCTGGGGGTGTCGGTGTCGCGTAGCGGCCCGTTCGTCTTGAGCTGATTCCACAGTCCGTCGATCTCCAGCTTGAGATCCTGCATGGCGCGCTCTTTCTGAGCGAAGTAGCTGGCAATCGTGTTGCTCTGAATGCCCGTGGCATCACCAAGCTCCCGTGCAGCGCGAGCCATCGTGGCCACACCTTGGATGTTCCAGCCTTTAGCCTCTGCAGCCTCACGAACGAACTCAAGGCCTGCGGTCTTTCCTGTGCCCGCATCTCCTTGAATTCCCTGCCATCTGTCAGCGTGCATCAGCACTGCCTTTGCCGCAGCCTCCTGCTCCCCGGAAAGCTTGAACTTGATACCTAGCTCTTCCGACTTGCGAGCCTCGAACTTTGACAGCAAGTCTTGAAACTCTTTTTCAGAGGCGATGACTGTGTGGCCATAGTCTTTGCCGGCCTGGATGATTTCAACCAACCGGCGCTCCTGCTCCAGCGCCTTCTCTGTGGTGAACCATTTGAGCGGCGAGTCCATCCCCTCTCGCTCGATCAGCTGGTGCCCTCTCACGTGATCATTGATCGCATCCTGAACACTTGAGACAGGCAGCTTGGCCATGCCCAGCGTTGTACCTTCCAGCTGCGCCACAGTAAATGCCTGCTCTCGCGTGCTCAAATGCTCTATGGCCTCAGAAACGGCAATGCGGGCTTGGCGTTGGTCTTCAGCCGCCATGGCCGTGAAATCGAGCTTTGTGGCCCTTTCACGGCTTTCCTGAGCCAACCCCTGGGCATCGAGCCCAAGCTCTCTGGAGCGGGCATTCCAAGCCTCGTGCAACACCTCATACGGGATGTCTTCTTTTCGCGCACGGGTAGCCAAAGCCGCAGTCTGCCTCATCGCCCAAGATGCCTGCTCAGGGTCGTATCCCCTGGCTTTGATGTGCTCATCGATCGCCGCAGATCTCCCAGAAAACCCCTCCAGCTGCTCCTTCGACATTCCGGCGATTTCAAATCCGTCCGCAGTCTGTCTGGTCTCATAGCCCAGGCGCACCACCCGCGCATGCAGCTCGCCCTTGTAGACGTCATCGGCCATGCGGCGCAGCTGCATCATCTCGTCGTTGGTAAGGCTCCGCCACCTTTGGTTGTCCACGTCATAGGTGATTGCGACAACAACGTTGTGGTTGTGCAGCTGTGGCTCGTTATCCCGGTTTGTCTCGTGTTTGATCGTGGCCCACACCAAATTGCCCGACTGAACCGCGACAGCCTTCCCGTCAGAGCCTTTGATGCGCAGAAGGGCTCCATTCTTCTCCAGCCAGCTCAGCGCAGCATGTGCGGCCTCTTTGTGCGCGTCCACAAGCCTTTCGTCATTGCCAACCAGTGCAGCCACCGAAACCGACTTGGGTGCGCTCACAACCAGGTCCATGCCCTTGCGCCGGTCAGCGTTTCCCCCTGCGGCTAGATCCTGCATGTGCCCGGTAGCAGGATTGGTGACCCTCCCATTCAAGAGGTCTTTGAATTCGTCACTGGTGACCGTCTTGCCCTCGATCCCCAGCAACTTAGCGCCGGTGCCCTGCCAAGTAGCCTCCGCAGAGCGGTCCAGATAGTAATTGTCAGCTTTTTGGATGTTCCCATCCTTGCTGAAAGCCTTCTCGTGGTAACTCGCGGCATCGTCAGCCGACGAAATTTCGTGCCATCCGATCATTTGTTCATTCCCTCAAAATATGGCGCAACAGCGACTTTTTTCTCCTGCCCCCGCAACTGCACCCTGACCTTGACTTGCTGCACGGAGAAATTGCCGGTCGCCCCATAGTCCTCAGGACTCAATTCGACAGTCCGCAGAACGGCGGCCGCTGAGTCCTGCAGGTAGAGGCGCAGATGCGGGAATCTGGCCTCCCCCTTGTTCACCAGGTCAAACATGACCTCAGCCCAACCGTTTTCTGTAACGACTGCATTGAGCCGCTTGACTTCAATCACAGCCAAATCCCTCGTCGGGTCTTTGAGCCGATAGCCCACAATCCGTGAAAGATCGCCAGGCTCCAATCTCGACTCGGGACGCTCGGACGCGAATGCGCGCTTCATGTCGTTTGACATGGACATGTAGATTTCGTGGCTGAAAAAGAACCCGAATAGGCCCAAGATCAGCGCAGCCAGCAGTAAAAACCTGATCGCAAAGCCTTTCATCGCACCACCCCTCGAACTTGTTCTTCCAGTTGTTTCCCCGCCTCCAGCGGCTGATCCTGGTTGAGCTGAGCCAACAGCAGGTTGGAGATCTCGTTTTGCTGCACCTGAACGGACGCAAATGCGGCCAACGTTCGAGCCTTGCCATCACCTTGCGACTGCTCAGAATCACGCTCTTCGCGCTCAATAGGCGCCTGTGCGGCGGGCTCAGTCAGGTCGGTGTATGCCGGAACCGCTTGTTGCGGCGCTGGTGCCGAAGTCGCAGGCACTGATCCCCCCTTGCCAGCATCGAAGTCCTCCTTGAACTTGACCAATGGATCAACCGAGCCCGCTTCAAACCTGCGCGCAAGATTGAACCTGGGATCTCTTGGCGGCGAGTCCTGAACAGGCGCAAAACGATCCACGTAGGAAGAGGCGCCTTTGCGACTAGGCAGCCACGATCGGTAGTCCACACGAGCAGCCGGATAGCCGCCAGCAAGCTTCAGAAAGCCGGTGCAGCTCTCAAGAGCACCGATCTCTGACGGCATGACAAGCCACTTTTCTTGATCGGCTATGTTCACCCCGGCCCCGTCGCGAGCCTCCGTAACCGCGAGCGCCTGATTTTGAGAAACGGTCTCCATTTCAACTTTGCCAAGCCTCTTGGCCGCGCGCTCCTGCATGCCCGAATCGTTCAAGCGAAGCGTGAGCACCGTGTTGAAACAGTTCATGATCGTCTCCGATCGCTCTTGCCCCACCGAAGCCACAACCTGTGATTCGCTCTGCAGTCCCGAGACAACAGAAACACCGAATTTCCGCAACGTGGCCAACGCCTCGTCAAGCTTGATGTCCCCCAGGGTTAGCACCTCGTCCAGGAAGAACCAATACTTGTCTTCGTGCACGATCTCCTGCTTGGCGGCGATCATTGCAAATGAGGCAGTCAGCAAAAGTCGGTAGAGCGGCGTGAACATCGCCTTGGTGTCATCTGTGCCCAAAATGAAGAATCGGGCGTCATCGTCCGCCTCCAGAAAATCCCTCACAGACCAGCTGCCAGGCTGGACGGCCTGTATGCCTGCCAAGTAAATCGCGATAGAAGAAATGACGCCTTGACGCTGCCCCTTCGAGTCCCCACCGACAGCCGAACTGGCGACAGACTTCTCGATGAGACGATCCATCTCGTCGTCCGGCATCTCAAAAATTGCCTTGGCAAGATCACTGGTGTTGATCGCTCCATAACCTGCCAATCGAGCAAGCATCACGCTAAACAGGGCGCGAGCCGCATCTTCAAAAAACGCGTTCGACCCGTGGACCACACCAGCCTTTGGCGGCAAAAAAGCTTGCGCCATCGCATCGGCGTCGTAGACGTATTTCAGCTCGGAGAAGATCGACCAAGGAACGGAACCTTCGCAAGCAGGATTGAAGAAAAAGTCCTTTCCAGGACGGTAGTAAGCCCGGAAAAACTCACCGCTTTGGTCGTAGATGAAGCACTTGCGGCCCTTCGCAAAAACCTGTTGCATCAGGTCATGTATGACCAGCGACTTGCCGGTTCCTTGCGCGCCGAGTGCCAAAATCCCCTGCATGGGCGCCTTCTTTGGCAAGGCAACTTCAGCAAAACGGTAATCCGACCCATCGCGTGCGCGAACCATCGAATTGAGCTGCTTGACCGTAATCAGCTCATCAGCACCACGCACCCGCTTGTCCTCCATATTGGATCGGCCCAGACGGATCAGAAGGAACCAAACAACCAGGTATCCAACCACCGGGAGGATCAGGCTCAAAAGCGCAAAGAACGTAAACGTTCGGTATGCACCCCATTCAGCAGAAAGCGCTTTGCGAACTTCGGCGGGCCGCAGCTGAGCCGCAGACTTCCCGTTGTCCAAAAGCGCCTCGACCACCCGGTATTCACCTGACGCATCGCGCATCTCCCACCGTGAAGCCGTGGCCTCATCGGTGAACTTTGCAACCAGCGCAATACGCACCACATCAACTTCGTGCTCAGTTGCGCCAGCACGCCAGCTCACGTAAGGCAGGACAAAACCGGGCAAAGCGCCGAACATCAAACTCATGCTCATTGCCCGAAGGCTGAGCATCAACCTGGTAGCAAAAACGGCGCGGCCAATGCCCGCATCGGTAGCGGTCTGCTTTGTCATGCCCCACCCCCGACATGCTCGATCGGGTCTAGGCTGATCTCTTCAACCTGCACAGCTGACAGGGTTGCTGGTGGCAGCAGCTCGGCCAAGGAATGGGCTTTCTTCCCGTTGCTGTCCCTCCAAAGGCCGTCAGACTGTTTGAGGAAATCGGCGTAAAAAATGCCGTCCTGTCCCTCGGCTCGAATGAGCAATTCTGCGAATGTGACGATCTTGCTGCCTGAACGACTGAACTCGGTCAAAACGAATTCACCGGCGCCTTCGTCAAGACGGTAAACCACCGCCCTGCCTAGATATATGCCCGCCTGCAGATCGCCCGCCTGATTGGCGCTTGTAGCGCTTTTATGCGTGAACATGCTTATGCCCCTCCCTTGGGTTTTTTCACA
>JACCDW010138073.1_pt1 | contig 58691 bp, 94 predicted proteins | sample 7449781 | NCBI WGS metagenome assembly JACCDW01 (sample SAMN15323449, study PRJNA562643) | freshwater metagenome | isolation source: river surface water | place: USA:Blue River Watershed | collected 2017-08-18
AGAACACATGAAACCACTGAGCAAACTACACCAAGAGGCAGTCCTCAAGGCAAAGACCGAGCAGGAAAAGATTAAGGCTGCTGCCAACGCCATGATCGAAACGCCGATGGACATGATCCGCGCCATCCTTCTCAAGCATGAGCAGGCGGTGATTGAGGTGATGTCTGAGTTGGCAAAGGAGCGCGACAGAGCGCGTGAACTGCTGGAGCGTTGCGAGAACGAGATGCGCTACGCCGGGTGGACTAAGTTTGAGTCTGACAACACCGCACGTAATGGTGTGTATGAACAAATAAAACGCTTCCTTGAAAGACATGAACATGGATCAATTTAAAAAACATGCAGAGTTAGAAGCCTGTGTAAAAGAGTTCTTTGAGAAGTATCTCAATCGTGTTGAGGAAAGCGACAGTGGTAAAATGTTTCATCCGATTTGTATCAGTTGTTGTAGAGCAGCGATGCTTGAACCACTAGACAAATTGCTTGATAGAATGGCAAAGTTATCTGGAACAGAAAGGAAAACAGAATATGAACTTAGATGAAATTTTGGATCAACTAAACAAACTCACTGCACAAGTGAAAGATATGCAGTCTGGTGAAGTTATTGAGGAGGACGGTTTTGTAGAGAGGATCATTGATGACGGAAACTCATATACATTGAAAGCCACCGCTGGATATAATAAGGAGGTTGACAAGTTATGTGAACTAACAGACACTGGCAACGGATACATTGCTCACTTCCCCTCATACTCTAATACTATACAAGATAATTACATCTGTATGGGCTATGATGAAGCAGAATATCTGCGTAAACTATTGTCTTATATTCATAAGGAAAGTGGAGGATGAAACATGGAATATTTTGGTACGCATACTTTTACCAATGAAATTGATGGTAAAGTAATTTCAATCACAATGTCTGGAGACTCAACACTGACCGCATTGATTGACGCTTTTGAATCTTATTTAAAAGCTTCTGGTTATATGCTGCCAGCAAATTCTTACTTAGACTTTGTTTCAAATGACGAGCCAGAATTAAGCTATGATCCATCAGTGGATAAATTTTATGAGGTAATCAAATGAGCGCATGGCTTATCGGATTCATTGGAGTAGTGTATGCAGTGGTGGCATTTGACCTTATTCGGTCTGGTAATTTGGGTCTTGGGATTGCTTTTGTTGGCTATTCCATTGGTAATGTTGGTTTGACTATGGCTGCTTTGAAATGAAAGAACCTGCACCTGAAACTAAACCGAAGAAAAAGCGCCAACAAAAAGGCATTGATAAAGAACTAATGTCTAAGCTTGGTGAATCTTTTCATACTGAAAACAATCTGATGTTGCAACAACGTGAAGCGTGTGCAAAGATTGCGGAAAGCTTTATCCAACCAGATAGCTTTGATACAATCACCCGCATCGTAAACACAACTGCCCGTGAAATTGCAGCGAAGATCAGAGATATGAAATGAAATTCATCAAGACACATCAACCTTGTCCGTCCTGTGGGAGCAGTGACGGACTTTCAATTAATTCAGACTCAAGCACAAAGTGTTTTGTGTGCGAGAAATTTACACCCGCAACTGACGAAGGAGAATCCGTGGTAACAGATATTGATAAAGAAGTTAAAGACAACAGCTTTCTTAAACATTATCGTGATGGGGTGTCTGTATCTGTATCAGATAGGCGTATCACGAAAACGACAATGGAAAAATTCGGTGTTGTTCGTGAAGGTGACAATTATTATTTCCCATACTTTGACAAAGACAATCAGCTTGTATCAGCAAAGGTTAGAGCAGTCAGCGAGAAATCATTTTCTATTGCTGGTCAGTGGGGTAAAGGAACATTGTTTGGTCAGCAATTGTTTCCCTCTAACGGCAAGTACCTGACAATTGTCGAAGGTGAATTCGATGCCCTTGCTGCTTTTCAAATGACAGGTTCTAAATATCCTGTCGTGAGTATTCGTAACGGTGCTGGTTCTGCTCTTAAAGATTGCAAAACAAACTACGAATATATTAATAGTTTTGAAACCATCGTTGTTTGTTTTGATGCTGATGAACATGGGATTAAGGCAGCGAAAGAAGTCGCTGAATTATTCGGTAGCAAAGTGAAAGTATTCAAACACACTGGCGACTACAAAGACGCATGTGATTGGCTTGCTGATTCTAAAGAAACACAGTTTGTAGATAGGTGGTGGAGATCTGAACAGTTTGTTCCAGATGGTATTGTCAGCGGATCTAGTCTATGGGATGAAGTGTCAAAACCAATGCCTCCTGCCGATTGTCTATATCCTTGGGAAGGACTTAACGAGTTGACATATGGTCTACGGTTTGGTGAGCTTGTAACCGTCACTGCTGGTAGTGGACTTGGCAAGAGTCAATTCTTGCGTGAGATTGTATGGCACATCCTACAGAAAACAAACGAGACTGTGGGCTTGATGTTTCTTGAAGAGAGCATTCGTAAAACATCACTGTCAATTATGAGCCTTGCTGCCAATGCCCCATTGCACCTTCCCGACACAGAAGTGTCAGAAGAAGATAGGCGCAAATCTTTCGATGATACTCTTGGCACTGGTAGAGTTTATTTGTTTGATCACTTTGGGTCTACCTCTGTAGAAAACATCATTAACCGTGTGAGATACATGGCTAAAGGATTGGGTTGCCGATTTGTTTTTCTAGACCATGTGTCCATCATTGTGTCTGCCCAAGAGAATGGTGACGAACGAAAAGCAATTGATGAAATTATGACAAAGCTTCGGATGCTTGTTCAGGAAACAAACATTTGTTTGATCATTGTGTCACACCTAAAGCGTCCATCAGATCGTGGTCACGAGGAAGGTGCTGTCACTTCTTTGGCACAGCTTCGTGGCAGCGGATCGATTGCACAACTCAGTGACATGGTTATTGGTCTTGAACGAAATGGACAAGCTGATGATGAACGTATTCGCAACACAACCAAAGTTCGTGTGCTAAAGAATCGATTCAGCGGAACAACAGGACCAGCAAGCAACTTGCTTTACAATAAACAAACTGGTAGAATGTTTGAAGTTGAAGACGTTGAAGAAGAAGGAATGACAGACCTGTGAGCGATTGGATCTATGACATTGAGACATATCCCAACTGTTTTACTTTTAGTGCCGTCAGTGAGGATGGTGGCACTGAAGTAGCCTTTGAGTGTTCTGATCGAAAGAACGAAGCGGGAGACATGTTTAATTTTCTAGACAAACTCCGCAAGAAAAAAGATAGATTGGTTGGATTCAATAACTTAAACTTTGACTACCCCGTTGTGCATGATCTTCTCTCCGTCAGGGAGAAAGCGCTGACCGTGACGGGTAAGGCTGTTGCTGTTCGTGCGTACAAGAAAGCAAAAGAATTGATCAACAGTGAAGAATCATTCAAGTCTGTTCGCACAAGCGATGAGTATGTGCAGCAAATTGACTTGTTTAAGATACATCACTTCGATAACAAGGCACGGTCAACAAGTTTGAAAAGCCTTGAGTTCAACATGAAGTCTGACACGATTGAAGATCTACCTTTTCCTGTCGGTATTTATCTTGATGATGACATGATGGATAAGTTGTTGTCCTATAACATGCATGATGTGCGTGAGACTAGGAAGTTTTATATCGAAACTTTACCAATGATTAAGTTTCGTGAAGAGCTTACTAATAAATACAAACGCAACTTTCTCAATCACAACGATACCAAGATTGGCAAAGACTACTTCATCATGCAACTTGAACAAGCCATGCCCGGATCTTGTTACACACGGGATGGTGGTAAGTTCAAAGTCAATCAGACCAAACGCAGTTCAATCAAGATCAGTGAGTGCTTGTTTAATTACTACGACTTCAAGCGACCAGAGTTTCAGCTTGTAGTTGATTGGTTCAGCAAGCAAGAAATCACAGAAACAAAAGGCGTGTTCTCTGACATTGATGAATCAGATCTTGGGGATCTAGCAGCTTATGCTGCGCTAACACATAAGCGACAGAAGTGGTTTAGCAAACCTTCTGAAGAAATGGTGGCGCAGTTTAAAGACACTAGACCCCTTGGTTGGGTCAGCGAAGAAAAATTAAAAGTAAAGAAGAAGGGTCAAACCCAATACAGTTATTGGAAAAACTGGCGCACTGCTGATAACCTGAATGTTGTGATCAACGGGTTTAGATTTGACTTTGGCACTGGTGGTATCCACGGTTCGATTGAATCATCAGTGGTGCAGGAAGATGACTCCTGTATCATTATTGATGCAGACGTAGCATCCATGTACCCGAACATTGCTATTGCTAATCGTGTGTATCCTAAGCACTTGTCCGAGAAGTTCTGCGATATCTACCAAGATGTGTATCAGCAGCGTAAGAGCTACGCTAAAAATACAGCAGAGAATGCAATGCTGAAGCTTGCGCTGAACGGTGTGTATGGGGACAGCAACAATCAATTCAGCCCGTTCTATGACCCACAATACACCATGACAATTACCATCAATGGTCAGTTGTCATTGTGTCTATTAGCTGAAAAGCTTATGGCAATCGAAGGGTTGTCTTTGATTCAAGTCAACACTGATGGTGTTACTGTAAAACTTCCTCGCCAAAAGATCACAGAGTACAAAGACATTTGTGACGCTTGGCAGAAACAGGTTGGACTTAGTCTTGAGTTTGCTGAATATTCTAAAATGATTATTCGTGATGTGAATAATTATATAGCAGTGTTTACAAACGGTAAGATTAAGCGCAAAGGAGCGTATCAATACGAAGACTTAGGTTGGTATCAAGATCAAGGTGGGCTTGTGATTCCTAAAGCTGCTGAAGCACACATGCTTTATGGCACGGATATTAAAAAGTTCATCAAAGATCATGATAATAATTATGACTTCATGATGCGTGTTAAAGTTCCTCGTAGTAGTTCTTTAGTTCTAGTGATGAGTGATGGATCTGAAGTAAAGCAACAAAATATTTCTAGATATTATGCTTGCAATGCTGGTGCAGATCTGGTTAAAATCATGCCAGCACTGAATGAAGAATCTGGTGCAAGGAGAATATCTGTAGCTGCTGGCTATGGAATGTGGATATGTAATAACGTAAAAGACTTCAATAGAAAAGATGTTGATTATTCATATTACATTGATGCTGCTGAAAAACTTGTGATAAAATCTTAAACTTGAAAGGAAACACAAATGAATGAATTGAAAATCAAATGCGATGTCTACTGGGCACAGCTTAAAAAGATCAATGAGATGAGTGGTGCATACCAAGTTAATCTCTGTAATCTTTCAGATGCTGCTGCTGAAGCCCTTGAGGGAATGGGTATTACAGTCAACTTCGATGAAGAAAAGAAAGCTGAGATGGGCAAGTACATTACTTGCAAATCAAAGAACCGACCCATGAAAGCATTCGATGTTGACGGAGAAGAGATCACCGAAGAGATCGGTAATGGTTCTAAAGCAAAAGCTCTGGTTACACCTTATAACTGGACATATAAAAACAAGAAAGGTATTAGCCCTTCGCTCAAGAAGTTGGTGATCACTGATCTTGTAGAGTATAGTGCTGGTGACCTCAGTGCAAATGATGAGGATGTTCTGTAATGAATAACTTGAAATTTGAATTCTCTATCGATGAGATCAATATCGTTTTGGCTGCTTTGGGTCAGCGACCTTTTGACTCCGTTGCTAAACTGATTCAAAGTATTCATCGACAAGCTGAACCACAGTTGTCCATGATTCAGAAACCTGCCGAAGAAAAAGCAGATGATTCAATTGGACTTACTGACTGATGATTGCTTTGATCGATAGCGATATCATTGCTTATCGAATCTCCTTTGCATGTAAGGATGAAAGCATTGTGGCTGCTAAACAAACAGTTAACAACTACATTGCCGACATCCTTATGTGCGGAGTAGACAATTGCTTTAGCGGTTGTTTTGTTGATGATTGGAAACTTTATCTAACTGGTAAAGGTAACTTCAGGAATAACATAGCGACCACTGCTGTTTACAAAGGGAATAGAACCGCAGAAAAACCAAAACATCTTGCGGCGATTAGAGAATATATCGTTTCAGAGTTTGCGGCGATTGTTGTAGACGGTCAAGAGGCAGACGATGCAATTGCTATTGATGCAACTATTCACGGTGACAACTGCGTCATTGTGTCTGTAGATAAAGACTTAGATCAGTTATCAGGTTGGCATTACAATTTTGTTAAGCGACATAATTATTATGTCAGTCCTGATGACGCACTTTTGAATTTTTATAAACAGATTTTGACGGGTGATTCTGCTGATAATATTATTGGTCTTTCAGGGATTGGTAAAGTTAGGGCAGAAAAAATTTTGTCTGAATGTAAGACAGAGCAAGAGTTATATGATGCTTGTGTAGCAGCGTATGACGGGAATGTGGACAGAGTTATTGAGAATGCTCGACTACTCTGGCTGCGTAGATATGAAAATCAAACATGGGAACCACCGTGGAAACAGATCTAAAACCAAATGATGTATGTGTTATTCTTCGACCATCAATCGAAGAGGGTAAGTGGACAGGACACTTTGAAATTATGGTGGCTGGCTTTGGCCCCGTAACTATTTCAACAGAAGACATGGACGCTTTAATTGGTGTTGCTACAGTAATCTCTGCCGTTGTACCATTCATGGAAGAAGATATTGGTAATGCCAGAATGCTGTACGAATTTGCTAAAAAGTATTTCGGGGAAGAATCATTAGAGTATGATTATGATCCTGATCATGATAGCTTTAATGATAAAGAAGATGCGGCAACTTTTAGTATTCACACAAAAACAAAAGGGGGTATTCATTGAACATTCATGAAACACTTGAACAAAGAGGGAATCGATACGGTCAGTATGCAAATGTATCCAGTACAAGCCAAGATCTAAAACTTGTGATCAGAGCTGGTGCTAGTTATCATTTGTTAGAGCCTGAAATGCTTGAAAGCTTGGACATGATATGTAATAAGATTTCTCGCATTGTAAATGGAGATCCTTTTTACAAGGATAGTTGGCATGATATTATTGGGTATGCCCAATTGGTTGATACAATGTTGGAGAAAAAGCAATGAGTAAACTGAATGTATCCTATTCAATCCTTTTTGAAGAAGAGGATTCCATTTATATGGATGAGAATGAATTGGCTGATATGATTGCAGAGTTTATTGTTGAACAGTTGGGAGACATGAACTTGTGTCCTTCTGAAGTTGCAGTCACCCGTGTTGAACTAGAGGAATAACATGACTGTTGTTGATTATGTATCAATCAATAAAGCAGCTAACGGTTACATTGTTTTCTACAAAGAAAGCAACAATGTTACAAGTGTTGAAGCTGAGTTTGTAGCCCTTGATATTGAAGAGGCTTTGGATATTGTTCGTGAAATCTTTAAGTATGATGAAACGACAGTAAACATGAGTCACATTGTTGATGAAAAAATCAGAAAAGATTCGTAACGGTAAACAATGGACGGAGGCTAGATTCAGGAGTTTTATTATCTCCGCTCTTAGGGCAGCGTCTAGAAAATGGGGACAGAAATATGCCGCATTGGATGTCGCTTTTACTCAGAGAAAGACAAATAAAAAAACTGGATTGTTAGCTAAGCATTTTCGATGTGCAAGTTGTAACAATGAATTCATTGCCACAGATATTCAAGTTGATCATATACATCCCGTTGTGAATCCAAAGACAGGATTCACTACATGGGATGATTACATTGATAGAATGTTCTGCGAGGTTGATGGGTATCAAGTGTTATGTAAGCCTTGTCATAAAATAAAGACAGATCAAGAAAAGAACGAAAGGAAAAAATCATGAAGATTGAAATCTTACAAATGAAAGATAATCCAGACGGAAGTGTTGATTGCAATGTTGAAATGGATGCAGATGCTATTTCTTACTTGCTTCGATTTGCGATTGTAAAAGTGTTGGATGATGCTGTTGCACTAGCAAAAAAAGAATACACTCCTGATCCTGTTGACGATAGACAAATGGAGTTATTTGATGAGTAATGTTAGTTTGATTTGGGTAACACCAAACGCAGAGAGAGTTCTTGCTTATATGGCAAGAGTGAGTAATCCTGAAAATCAAAACAATGATGAAACCGCCAGCAAGCTGATCAGGTATTTGATCAGAAATAAACACTGGTCGCCATTTGAAATGGTTAACGTGTGTATGCAAATTGAAACTACTCGTGACATTGCACGACAGATCTTGCGTCATCGTAGCTTTAGCTTTCAGGAATTCAGCCAGCGTTATGCTGTTGCTGATGGGTATGAATACTCTGAAGCAAGGGCGCAAGACAACAAGAACAGGCAGAATAGCCTACCTATTGTTGACAAGAATCAGCAAGAGTGGTGGCGAATGATGCAAGATCGTGTGTTGAAAGAGGCAAGGTATTGCTATGAAACAGCGCTTGAAAATGGAATCGCCAAAGAGGTTGCCCGTAAAGTATTGCCAGAAGGATTGACTACTTCTCGCATGTACATGAACGGAACGCTGCGTAGCTGGATTCATTATTGCGATATTAGGTGTGATGCTGCTACACAAAAAGAGCATAGAGATATTGCCGACAAGTGTAAAGCTGTGCTATTATCACAATTCCCATCGGTTTTTTTACAGGAAAATTAATGCAAATTTCATATTACCAAACAAAGGCAATGTCGTATCGACTTGAAAGTGCCAATGAAGCTTATGCTTTGCTCAATCTAGCAGGAGAAGTTGGAGAACTTCTAAGCCTTGTAGCAAAAAGTATTCGTGATGGCGCAGAAGACGAAGTCAAATTTAAGGATCTACTCTCTAAAGAGCTTGGAGATATCATGTGGATGGTTGCTGCTGTTGCTAGTGACATGGGTCTTTCACTTGAAATGTTATGTGAACAGAACCTTGATAAACTTGAACAGCGTAAACAAAACAATACCATTCAAGGAAGTGGAAACGATAGGTAATTATAAAGTTAAGTCTTGAAATATCTTCAGATTTCTGTATAACTAAAAGTTCCCGTTCGTTATTTGCGAATGGCGAATGAAAATTAGTTGGGAGCGATTGCTCCCTTTTTTTGTCAATAAAAGGAAACAAATGCAAAACAAAATTACTACACCTTGGTCTACTGTAGGTTATCTTACTTACAAACGTACATACTCACGTAGACTAAATGCCTCTGACCCCAATTCCCCCACTGAAGAATTTGAAGATACTGTTGATCGTGTGATCAATGCTTCAAACAATCAGCTTGGCTGCAACTTTAATGAGGATGAGAAGGCTCGTCTTAAAGGCTATTTGCTGGGGCTTAAAGGCACTGTAGCGGGTCGATTCTTGTGGCAACTAGGTACGGATACTGTCGGTAAGCTGGGGCTTTCTAGCCTCCAGAATTGCGCCTTTACTGTTGTTGATAAACCAATTGAACCATTCGTGTGGGCTATGGATTTGCTGATGCTTGGGTCTGGTGTCGGCTACAATATTCAAAGGAAAAATATTGATAAACTTCCTCCAGTTAATGCAAACTTTAGTACTCCTACCCGTCTTGATACTAATGACGCTGACTTTATTGTTCCTGACTCTAGGGAAGGTTGGGTTAAGCTACTTGGTAAGACTCTTAAAGCAGCGTTTCTGTCAGACGGTAAAGCAACCTTCACGTACTCGACAGTGTGTGTTAGGGGTAAAGGTTCACCAATCAAGGGGTTTGGTGGTACAGCGTCTGGTCCAGAAGATCTATGCTGGGGTATTCAGCAGATTTCCAAAGTCCTAGAAAGAAGGGCTGGTAAAAAGATTAGACCAATCGATGCTCTTGATATCATGAACATTATTGGGTCTGTCGTTGTTGCTGGTAATGTTCGCAGGTCTGCACAGATTGCAATCGGTGATCCTGATGATGTTGAGTATCTGTTGGCAAAACGATGGGACATGGGCAGCATTCCTTCGTGGAGAGGCATGTCGAATAACTCTGTTGTTTGCGATGACATTGATGATTTGCATGAGTATTTTTGGGACGGTTACGAAGGTAAGGGTGAACCGTATGGTTTGATCAATCTCAAACTGTCTCGTAAAATCGGAAGACTTGGTGACACCAACTATCCAGATCCAGAAGTGCAGGGCTACAACCCTTGTGCGGAACAGAGTTTGGCAGACAAAGAAACTTGCTGTTTGGCTGAAATCTATCTGTCCAATATCAACAGCAAAGAAGAATTGTTGGATGTTGCAAAACTCCTCTATCGCATCAACAAGCATAGTCTTGCGCTGCCTTGTCACCTGCCCCAAACTGGAAAGATTGTGAACAAGAACATGCGTATGGGTATCGGTATCACTGGTGTGTTGCAAGCAACAGAAGAACAGAAGAGTTGGCTGAACGATGTGTATGTCGCATTGCGTGAATACGACAAAGAATATTCAAAAGACAATGGGTTTCCTGAATCCATCAAGCTCACAACGGTAAAGCCTTCTGGTACTCTGTCTTTGTTGCCGGGGGTTACTCCGGGTATTCATCCCGCATATGCTAGATTCATGATCAGGCGTATTCGTATTGCCTCTAATCATCCTCTTGTTCAGGTTTGTCGGGATCATGGATACCCTGTCGAATACCAACAAAACTTTGATGGATCAGAAGACCACTCAACTGTAGTTGTGTCTTTCCCGTTCCGTCATCCTGACGAAGCAATTCTTGCTAAGGATATGACTGCTCTTGATCAACTTGAAGTTGTTAAGTGGGCGCAGAAAGAATGGAGCGACAATAGCGTTAGCTGCACTGTCTACTATCGCAAGGAAGAACTTCCTGAGATTCGTAAATATCTCAAGAAGAATTACAAAAACAACCACAAGAGCCTGTCATTTCTGCTACACTCGGATCATGGTTTCAAACAAGCGCCGCTTGAAGAAATCACTGAGGAACAATATAATCAACTCGTTGCTTCAACTAAGTTGATCAGTGCTATTGAAGAAGCCAACATTGGTTTGGACGATAGCGAATGTGCAACCGGGGCTTGTCCCATTCGATAAACCAAAATGAACGAATACACTAAGCGACATTTCATTGTGAAATACGAAAGCAAAGATAACATCTTCAAAGGTGAGCGTGTGATTGCTACACATACTCTTAGCGATGCACAATCTAAATTCTTTGATTGGTTGAAATTGCAACCTGTATATTCTCACATGTATTCGCTTAGTGTTGAGTTCAAAGAGGTTGGGAGTATTGTTTGATTGAAGTAGTAATTACGCCAGCAATGCTGGTGGAAGCAAGGGATAAAGCTGTTGAAATGGGACAGCTTTATAATTCAATAACTCGTGGTGGAGGTAACATTGCAGGTTTTCTTGGTGAAGCAATTGCACAACAAGTATTGGGCGGTTCGCTTAAAAATACTTACGACTATGATCTGGTTCTCGACAACGGCATCAAGGTGGATGTAAAGACAAAGCAAACAGGATACATTCCCCTTGAGTCATACGATTGTTCAATCGCAGCATTGAACACAAAACAAGATTGTGATTATTATTGTTTTGTTCGTGTGAAAAAAGATTTCTCTATTGGCTGGTATCTTGGTGTATACTCGAAAAGTGATTACATCAACGATGCTGTATTCATGAAGAAAGGAGACATAGACCCATCAAATGGATATGTTGTAAAATCTGATTGTTACAATATCAAAATCTCACAACTAAAGGAGAAAATATGAGTGAGAGAAACCCGCCGCTATCCATCCAATTCGGACAAGGACAAGTGGCATTTAAACGTGGTTGGATGAGTAATCAATACAACCCTAACACAATGCAGGGTAAAGAGTGGCAGCGTGGCTTTGATAAAGCTTACTTTGAAAATCTTGATAAACTTAAACAGAAAGGAAAATCATGAACAAATTTGGATTGTACAGACGCTTTAATAGTTTTGAGGTCGAAATGTTGACCAATGGGTTTGTGTTGCAACTTAGCGGTAAAGACGAAGATGACAACTATAAACAAACAAAAACATACTGCGCTGATTTGCAGCAGTTGTCTGAGTTTATTGCAGATGTAATTGCCTTGCCTGAAGGTTGATGACGGTAGCTCAGCGGTAGAGCAGAGTCCCTTATAAGGCTTGTGTCGAAGGTTCAAGTCCTTCCCGTCATACCAAAAAAAAGAGAAGCGTTAGCTTCTCTTTCTCTATATGCCCTTAGCACAGCGGATAGTGCAACAGCCTTCTAAGCTGTAGGTCAGTGGTTCAAATCCACTAGGGCATGCCAACTAAGCTCTGTTAGTTAAATGGTAGAACATCGGCTTTGTAACCCGAAGATGACAGTTCGATTCTGTCACGGAGCACCATTACTTCTTAGCAGCTAGACCACCCTTCTTAAATTGACGAGTCAAATCTCTCACGGTGTTAACAGCATCAATCTTCTTTTTAACATTAGCGCTTTGTGCTTTGATTGTCTCCTCAGAGATAACATCTAAAGCGGCATTAAGTGTTTTTAAATTAGAAGCCTTTTGTTTGACACCAGCTTCTTCAAAATACTTAGCCAAATTACCAATCAATTTCTTCATATCTAGTTTAGAAGGCATTTGGCTCATGAGATTAGATGTTGGATCTGCTGATGCAGCAAAGCCCAAAGGCCCATATGTACCAGAAATTCTCTCTAGATTTTGAAGATAGTTCTGTCCTAATCCTCTAGTGTCAGGACCACCAGCTTGCCCTAAGTATATATTTAACAAGTCTCTAACTTGACCATATAAAGCATATGCAATACGATCTTGCTCTTTCTCTGTAGCACCCTTAGCTCTTTCTCTCAAGAAATTAATTGTTCCGATTGTGTCATTTTCAAGACGCATCAGTTCAACATTTTTCCCAATCAAAGCCCCTTGCTTTTCTCTAGCTGAATAAAGTTTCTCTCCGATATCTTTCGATGCCCCCGGCTTAAATTTATCAACTTCAATCAAAGCATCTTCGGTTTCTTTGTAGTTTGATCTTGGTAGAGATAGTGGTCTGATTACATTGTCAGAACCAGTTAAGGATCTAACAATTGCATTCATGTCACGCTCATCATATTCTTTTGGTGTCATGTTGACACGCTTGAATTCATATTCTGCTCTTGGCATTTCTGTATAGATGTATCGCTCTGGGTTCTTACCACCAAAACCAGATCTTGCAATGTTCATAGCAGGATCACTGGTGAACGACACAGCCTTTAGACCAAGCTCAACTTGCCCAGCCCTTCCACTCTTTTGTGGGTCTTCAAGTCCTGTCTCATATCTAGTAGTTGGATCTTTCCATTCATTAGAGCCGTGATACAAGCGCTTGGGAGGAGCGTCTTTGTACTCTTCTCTCAAATCATCAAGACGTTTCTGATATTGCTTAGCCATATCAGTAAACTCTTTCATTTGATTCTTATTAAATGGATCAATTTCTGCGCCTGTCTTTGCTCTCCAATCGCCTTGTAGAACAGCGGTAACAAGCTCTGAGTCTTTCAATCCTTTGATGATTGGATTATCCATCAAATAAGTCATTGAGAAATCTCTAATGTCTCTCAGGTTAATGATGGCTTCAGACCTAGTATTCAAAGAATAAATATTTGGAATATCATTCATGTCACCAGAATTGACAGGAATATTCTCCGTAGCAATTGCTCTTTTACCAATAGCGGTAGTACCAGCAGCTTCTGTTTTTGCGACAGACGGTTGAGTAGCTTTATAAAGATTAGCCCCAGCTTCATAAAGCTGTTCTCGGACTTGAGTTTCAAACCAATCAGGGTCGTCCTTGATTGCTTTCTCAATTCCAACATCGTCCATACCAGAAGATTTAAAGAAGTCTTTAGCCTGTTGCTCTGCTTGCAACACATCCTCTGTGTAATACTTCTTACCTTTAACTTCTTTATATGGTTGCTGAACTGATGGTTTTGAAACAACCTCAATATCAAGTGGAAACTCAGGAACATCTTTAAGAGTAACAGCTTCTTTCTGTAACAACTCATCCGTCTGTTTAATTGCAAGCGCAGGATTTACCAACACTTCATCGGCCTGTTTCAATACATCGGGTGTTGCGGATACAGCAGCTTCAATACCAGTATTAACAGCTTTCTCAACGTCTAAGTTCAATAGTTTAGACGCAGCCTTGGTGATACCTTTAACGACCCCACCAACAGCAAACTGAAGAGGAAGGACAGCTTTGCCTTCATACTTCGGAACATCTTTATATGCCTTGTCTTCTTCCAGCGTTCTGCCGTCATGATCTTTTGCATAAGCTTCATTAATAACTTTACGCTTATCGGCTGGCATCTTGTTAAATTGTATCCTAAACAAATTAGCAAGATCTTCTGACGCAAACTTAGCGTTGGTCATTTCTCTAGTGGAAGTTAGAATGGACTGCACACTAGCAGTCATTGCTACTCTTTGCTCCGTTGTAGACAGTTCCCGATAACGTGGGTTATTCATAACCCTCTTCATTGTATCCAGCACGTAAGGGTTGCTGATTTCAATAAACTTTCTGTCGTATTCCTTATCACCAGAAGAAGCACCAAATAGTTTATAAGGATCAATGTTCAGTCTGGCAACTTCTTTCTCAGCAAAGTTTGGAGGAGCATCAGCAGATAGACCAAACAAACTTCTGAAGAATGCTGCGTCTTTAACTGGTGTTTCTGTTCTCAGTCTTTTCACTGTCTCAGGAAGATCTTGTTTCAACCCAACGACATTTTTCTTGACTCGGTTAACCGCAGCTTCCATAAGCTTGTCATCACTTGAAATGACATTTGGATCACGAGCAAGAGCCTCTTCTCTATCGAACAAAGCATAGAACTCAGTGGCTGTTTTAAAAGGCCAAGGTGCAGTGAAACGAGATACGAAATCACCAAGCACTTTACCAATCGCAATGTTTAGTTTGTCAGCATCCTTTTCAGATGAAGCAGCAGAAACAATTTGATCAAGAATAGTGTTTTGTGTACCAGCAGGTAACTTCATGCCAACAATTGTCTCAATCATTTCAGCAGCTTTGATGGGATCTCCAGATTCCATTTTAGCTAGAAACTCTCCAACTGCAAGATACGGTCCAATAGGGAACACTGGTCGCAAATCTACAGTCATACCACTGTCAGTGGTGTAGTTATACCAATCACTGTCAGCGTTTTCTTTTCTATATTTATAGGCAGCATATAAAGCAGATGTGCCAACAACACCTTTGCTGAAGTTCTGAGCGCCTCTGAAGAAATCAGCGTCTGAATTTTTAATCGCACCCTTCAACATGTCTTGCATACCAGAAGCAGCACCGAACACACTATAACGATATTGAAAGGCTATGGCGTTTGACATAAAGCGAGGGAATGTCACAAGCAAGCTACCACCCGGTACATTCTCAAACACTTTAACAAAGTGATGAGCCATTGTCTCAGCACCAGCTTCAAGAGTTGATATATCTTTCTTTGCTGGTTTTGGCATGTATGAGAAGGTTGCTTTCAACGCATCATCTACGGCAGAACTCAAAACATCGGAGGGAATTGCCTTGTTCTCAGCAATTAGCTGATACATATCCACCCCCATTTGAGAAAGCTTTTTCTCAACTGATGCCGTAAAGATTGCTCTTCTGAAGAAAGCGTCTTGAGCTACGTTCAAAGAATTGAAAAGTCTAGCCGCTCTAGAAACATCTTTTGCTTGGCTTTCTTGCAATGCCGACAACAAGTTATTTCTGATTGACGGGTTATGTTTCAATAATGCATCAGTTACTTCTGCCGACAAACCAGCATTATATAGGTATCCAATCTCATTAAAACTATCTTTAATAGTAGAACCCATACCTCTAAAGAAGTTTGTAGGCTTACCAGTAACGGCAGCTTCAAGCGTTCTTCCAAAAGTGAAGAGTGTGCCTTCAAATAAAGAAGCGGCTGATCTAAAAGTAAGTCCAGTACTTGTACCCAATATGTTACGCATAGTTGTGCCAAGTCCTGACACAACCCATGCTTTCGATTCTCTTTCAGCTTTGCTAATAAATTGACCAAGCTTACCAAAGGCAGAAGTAGATGCCTCTTGTTTACCAAACAATTCAGCAGCACGTTTTTCAAACTCAGGATCAATCTTACCAAGTCGCTCAAACATTTTAGAAACGGCTGAGTATTGCTGCATGATAGAAGCAGCCTCCGATACTGTTGTTAAATTAGCCTTGGCAAATTCATCTGGAGTAAGACCAGCAGATCTGATTGCGCTTTCAAGAGCAACATCATCTACTTGATCTAGATTTTTGAAGACGTTAGCAATGGCATCACTAATCTTCTGACCTTCTTTAAGTTGGAAGGTTGGATCATCGACAATGATTTTAGCTGCCACACGAACAGCAGCAGCGCTAACATCTTTTTGAATTTTTGAATCAGTCAACCCAGTTGCTGGATCAATACCCTCAAGAACTTCTTTACCTTCTGTCTTCATAAATTGAGACACAAGATTGTCCATGTTGTTTGTAAGCTCATCAGCAACAACAGTTTGAATACGATTCAATGGTGCAGTGGGGCTAGATGGAGCTTTGTTGGATTTGCTTGTGATAATTTCTTGTAGCTTTTCTTTACCGCTTTGTCTGGCTTCCACACCAGCAGCACCCAAACCACCAAAGAATCCAGCGAAAGCAGCAGAAAGACCAACAGCCAACGGGCTGATATCTCTCACTTCTCTTTCCATTGCAATATCAGTCTCTTGACCAATGCGCTGACTTACGACAGATTGACCAGCGCCAGCAAGACCTTCCACTGTAGCACCAAAACCAACACGAGCAAGCTTTGAATTGAGGATTGATTTAACTCCCACTTGCATTGCTTCTCTTGCTGCCATTGTCTTTGCAACAGAACCAACACCAACACCGAGATATGTAACCGGGTCTAAAAAGATAGCTTTACCAATATCGGTTGCTGCGTCAAGGGTAGACCCACCACCCGACTCATAGAAGCTGGCGGTTCTTTCGTAAATATCATGTGCTTTAGCTGCAACTATAGCGCCGTTCTTATCAGCGTTGCGAATCCAGTTAAGCTCATTAACAGAACCGACAGTATTGAAATCGTTGAATCTCATCTTCCCCAAGAAGCGATTCACATATTCTTCATTCGATTCGTTTTTTCCCTGCGGCTCATTAAACCTAGCAGTCATGTAGTTACTAATGTCTTTAAACAATTGAGGGTCAGACTGTAGTTTCTTAATTGAAAACTTTTCTTCTGCCGCAATTTGTTCAAGAGACAACAGAGCAGCCTGTGGTGCTTTTTGTTTAGCTAGTTCATTAACAGAAGAAGATGTGTCAACATCAGGAACCTGCAAAGCAAAAGAAGTTTGAGGTTGTCTAATAGGCTCTTGGGGTTGTTGTTGAGTAAAAGCATCAATCCCCAAAAGCTGGGGAGACGATTGATTAGTAAAGTCATCAAGACTCAACAGATTAACGCTTGTTGATGTTGTCATTTATTACCTTGTTATGATTAGTTAACAACGAGGCTTTGACCTCTTTGTCTTGCATCATCTTTTAGTTTATTAATTTGTGCCTGTACGCTTTGGTCATTAACAGCAATATTATTTCTTTTCATTGTTGCTTCAATTTGACTGCGACTAACCGTTATTGTTTGAGGCTGCGCTTGTCCAGCTTGTGGCATTGATGGTGAAGCAGGGGCTGTAGCTGGTTGAGGAGCAGCAGCCGGGGACGGGGGCTGTCGCATTACACTTTGAGCAGAGCGATTACCGCTAGGCACATCCAACTCAAAAGAACCATCAGGTCTTCTAGGAACGAGGTAAGCATCAACCAAAGCACCATAGATTGGGTTTAGCATTCTACCAGATGGATCAGCATACGTTGCAGCAACAGCCTTCACCGCATTCTGTTTGATTGCGTTGAATCTCAGCATTGAAGTTTCATCCCCTTTGAACCTTGCTGTACCATCAATATCAAACTGAACATTACCTATCTGTGCAAAGTTGGCATCCAATTCATTTTTGATACGATCATTGACCAGTTTTCTAAACTGATCAAATGTAGGCATGTTTTGATTTTTGAGTTGTTTATTTTGTGCCTCATAAATAGCATCAAGTTTCGATTGTGCTTGTTGTACTTTCGCTGGATCTTTACTGTTAGCAACAGTCATCGTCAGATTAGCAATCTGATCTTGCAATTGTTGAGTAGCAGTCTGATCCATTGTCTTAGCTTTATTGACAACTGCTTGTGCTTCTTTCTTTTCTTGAGGTGTAGCATCGTCACTAATCAGAATACGCTTAGCCGCATACAACTCATTCGCATACTTAACCTGCTCAGTGTCAAGAACACTTTCAACAGACTTAATATTTTTAATTGTTGACTCAGCAACTTTAACCATTCTATCTGCTGTTTGTTTTGCTTCTGGAGTAGAATCTGGATTATCGTAAACAGATTGTTTATGATTCAAGGCAGCAGACATATCATTGAAAGCAATACCTTTTGTTTGATCCCATGTCATAGGCGCTCTTAGTTTAGCATAATCAAATGTCCCTTCTTGTTGGGCAACAGGGCGTTTGAATTGCATAGCACCAGCCATTTGTTCTGGAGTAGTTCCAAGAGATTTAGCAACCGTTGACAACAGGTTTCTAGCTTTTGCATCAGCATTGCCAGCACCAAGCGCTCTAAGCGGATTCTTAGTTTCCTGATCACTAGCACTAAGTACGATGTCTTTTGTATTTTGCACAGCATTATTAATGTCATACATCTTATCGATTTGCTGAACAGCAGACTGACCAGATGCTTCTTGTTTCAAAGGTTTGTACAAAGAAGCAAGAGTTATTTTTGTGGGATCAAACCATGCTTCCGTTGAGGCTTTCTTAAGACGAGCCAACGCAGCAGGGTTTTGCGTCACAGCAAACACCATGTCTTCAAACAAAGGATTTGTTTGTTCTGTTGAATATAAGCCAGCAACAAATTTAGCATCTTCGACTGCACTATTACGGAGAGTATCAAGCTCTGTCTTTCTTTCCGTAAAGTTCTTAGTCATCAAATTCAATTGAATTTCTGCATTCTTTGCAGCTTCTTTCTCATATTTATCAATGCTTTCGCCGATACTGGTAGCAGCACCACCAAGAAAAGAACTAAAAGAAAATCCCATATTAAACCCCTACATTCTTTTTAGACATAAGACCAGCAGGTTGATCCATCTTTTCCTGAACAGGAGGTTCCTCTTCAGATCCACTCAACGACTTGACAGCAACCTTTGCTGCTTCTCTAACTGCCCGTGCTGGCAGTTTATCATCTTCAATGTCTGTATCATAAATAACATATTCAATGTTATTGACTTCAGCAGCAGTGACCAACATTTCAATAATAACAGGCATCACTAAAATACCTGCGTCAATTGTATGTATCCCTTGAGATACAGACCCAAGCATCAACGACTCAGCAATTGACGACAAGGAGACACCTGTCTCCAATGAATCAAGGAGCGAGTCAACACTTCCTTTGTCTGTCAAAGAAGACATGTAAAAAGTAATAACGTCTTTTAGATTAGGAAGCTTAGGAGGTTGTTGCCAAGGTCTGCTCTTCTCTGGTGCAGTGAATGAAATACCCGGAGGAACAAATGTCGGGATGCTTGATTCTTTAACGGTTACCATTCTTCATTCCTTTTCTTGCTTGTCGAATAGCCTTGACATATGCAGCAACAAGTTCAATACCAACAGTAGATGATGCTTGAGTATTTGATTTTGATTGGTTAGATGGGGCAAGAAGCCCTTTGTTGTCAGTTGTTTTTTTGCTAGAGTTAGATTCAATTATACCATCAATCTTAGCCATATATGTCTTAACGTGTTTCATTATTAAAACCACCCTATAATTTTACTGATCACCGCTTCAGAACCAAGGATCTTACCTACAAGACCACCAATTGCGGCTGACGTTTGTGAATCTGCTGTTTTATTAGCAGACGCTATTGTAGCATTTGCAGCGATAGTCGCCTTAACAATTTCTGTTGCACGACTCGCATCATTATCAGCAGCTTTGAATGCCATTTCAAGCTTGTCTCTATAAGTAGTAGACAACTGATTATATGTCGCTATAGAAAGATCTGTTGCGTTTTTAGCATTCAATGCATTAGCTGCATTAACTGCTGCCGTGTTTGCAGTGGAAATATCAGCCAATATTTTAGCGTTAGCCAGATTGATCTGGTTAACCATGTTGGCATTGAATTCTTGTCTAGCGTTTGCTTGTTGTGCATTGAACTTTATAAGCTCATTGGCAGCGTTTGCGTCAGCAATCGCAATCTTATTTTGTTCAGCAGCATTGAATTGGTTTGCAGCCAATGCCATAGAAGCATTGAGTTGTCCAACCTGAATTGCGTTACTTGCATTAGTTGCTCTTGCTGCATTTTCAGCAGCAGTGTCAGACAAAATAGATTGGGCAATCTGTTGTGATTTCAAAACAGCAAGCTGTTGTTGATTATCCAGATTCTTCATGTCCATTTGCAAGAAGGCTTGTGCATTAAACACTGCTGCTTGTTGACGGTTATTTAAATTAGCAGTTTCCAATGTTGCAATCTGTGCAATGTTAGCCATCTGAACAGCTTGCTCGTTGTTCAAATTAGCAAGGTTCATCGAGTTTGCCAATTGAGAATTCTGCAATGCGATTTGTACAGAGGCATCAAAGTTTTTATTAGCAATGTCACTAATTTTTGCCGCATTCAAAACACGGCTTTGAAAGTTCTGATCAAATTCTTGACCAAGAAACTGCGCTCTTTGTTGTGCAGTAAGCACTGCTATTTGCTGTCTGTTCGACAGATTTTGCAACCCCATTTGAGCGAATGTTTGTGCTGTTGCTGCCGCAATGGGAGTAGCTGCTTCTAGAGTAGCTTGAATAATGGCTTGACCAGCAAGGCTTGATGCAGCAAGTCCTCTGGCATTAAGCTGTGACATAGCGACTCTCATAGAGCCAGCAGCCCAAGCGGGAGGATTGTTCGCATTGAAATCAGCAAACAACTTACCGAGTTGACCAGCAACAGTCATCTCTTCTGTGACCACTCCTTGTGCAGCTTGTGCTTGTTGCAAGGCGGTTTCAACTTTTGCCTGATCTACAGCAGCGCCTGAAACAAGTTCGCCTTGTTGAACAGCCCGTGCCGAAGGAGCTACCACTTGTGTAGCTTCTCCAGTTGCTGCCTGAACACCAGATACCGCTGTTGTGGCTGGCTCTTGTGTAGCAGCCTGTAGTTGCGCTTGCGGCGACACTGTACCAGCAGCAGCCTGTTGTTGAGCTTGGGCGGTCTGTAGAGCTTGTTGAGAAGCAGCAGCTGTGACTGTCGGGGCAGTAATTTGCGTAGGAGCAACAACTTGTTGTGCTTGTCCAACTTGTGAAGCCACAGCTTGTTGAGTTGTCGCAGGAGCAGTGGTTGCCGTAGCCTGAATACCGGGAGCAGCGGTGTCCGTTTGAGCAGCAGTTACAGCGGTATATGTTGGCAACACAGGTGCGCCACCAAGCTGATCAGCAGCTTGTGTGGGATTCTGGACGGGCAGTTGTTCTTGAGTCAAACCCCCGTCTGCCATCTTAACCATGCCACCTTTAAAAAATGTGGAGGCAAGCTTATCGGTAATAGCAGAAAACCTCTGCGCTTCAGAAGGAGTAGAGTTTAGATATGTATCAAACATCTGCATAGGGCCGTCATAGCCCATCTTACGGGCTACAATTTCCCTTTGCTTTTCTGTAAAGTCAGCTTTCATTTGTTAAGCATCCTATTTAAATATTCTAAGAAGTCGGGGTTATCTTTCATAACAGCTATCAATCCCGTAGTTATACAATAAACTTGCCGTTCTTTCATCCCTAAATTCATCACATCTGAAATCCCATGAACTATTTCATGTAGTACGGTGTCTACCTCAAGTGAAGGCAACTGGTTTGGTGCAATAGATATAAGTTGGTTTCTTTCATCACATTTGCCGTACAACCCATTCAACTCCTCATTATACTCAACAATGTAATCTCTACCAAGTATTCTGATTTTTTGAGGGAACGACATAATTATTGATATACTCGTGTGCCTTGCTTATCAATGATGAGCGCCTGTTTCCTTGGCTTCCCATTAGGGTCATTAGGAATTGAAATGTGAGTCCATCTATCAAACTCACGAATCACTTGATCATATCCAAGAGTGCTGCCAATGACAGCTTTAACAACTTGGTCAGGGGTCATTCCGGGGACACGAATGTCTGCTGCACATCCAATTCGATGCTGAGAAGTATCTTTACTACCGACAGCATCGTTGACCTGTTTACATCTGAACGCACTATTTACCATGATTGGTTTACCACCAAGCACTGTTTTAAGGGCTTCCAGAAACTCAGCCAAGCGTTTAATGTTTGCCAGTTCAGCATCGTTCGGAGTATTGTCAAATTCACGATGATCAGTGTGAGTCAATTCTTCAAGAGAAAAATGTTCAGTGAGTTGCATTATTTACCTTTCTTCATATCAATAATCTTCTCAAGGGTTCTGCCCCCAAAATAAAAAGACATAATCAACATGCCCCATTGCCCGAGCAATTCAACATATGCTTGATTAGTATTCAAATTAAATGCTGACATCATTGCAAATGTAAAATATCCGAGCAGAATGAATACCAAAGTCATAGGTCTAATATTCTTAGACAGCCAAGAATCAGAAGCCATATCAGCTTTGAGTCTTTCGGTCAAGTTGTTCTGTTCAGTTTTATAAGCTTCTAGATCAACATTTAATTCAGCAATCTTGCCTTCTTGTTCAATCTGTTTCAGCTTTGCCATTGCCTCAGATTTTGCTGCTTCATTAGGCAGCACACGATCTAAGATCTTAGACCCAACATCAAGCAGGGCGGGAATTGGAATCATCTTTTTTCTCCTCAGTTGGTTCATCCACAGGCGGTGGAGTTTTGTCGCTCAGCACATCCTTACCTTTAATCGCCAACAAAGTAGCGAGAGAACCAAGGATATACTTTGACATATCATTCAGCAAATAGAAAAAGTTTTTATCTGCTGGCGCAATTGCATTCATCGGTTGCGTAACAAAAATAACACTATACAAACTTAAGATCACCATTCCAAATACAGTCAGGCTGAACACAATGCCTATAACAAAACGCAAAAGCGCATCAAGTTGTTCCGGAGATTTACTCATTATCATTTCCTTATAAACCAAATAACGCACCGAGAAAATAGCACGATGCTCCAAACACAAGCCAAGCTAAAGTTTCGTGAATCATTTTTCCTCCCTATCTTCAGGGCGAGTAAGTTGATCAGGGCAGGTTGAAGTCACCGCACAAATCGGACGCTTGCAGTCTGGTTTGTCCCAGTTGCGAGGGTCTTGGCAGGGATAGCGAAATTGATCACTACATCCATAAAGTAAAATCATAATTGCTGTTAAAAAAATATACCTTTTCATTTTTCCTCTCATTGTACTTTGTCGGTTTCTAATTTTGATTTTTCAACTTCTTTTCTAAGTCTATCTACTGCTTGTACTTGTTCACGAACCTCGTGTTTAGTAGTTAGTATATCAAGGTATATAAACGACATTATAGCAGTTAACAAAAGAATTACAATTATTGAAATGATATTAATCAAAAACCCCAGCGAATCTCCCGATCCTTCACTATTAGATACCACATTGCCCCCAGATAAGCCATTATTAAAATTGCCCCTGCCATTATAAGTAGACGATCTACTAACATTTCCTTTAACCGATTTCGTTGCCATGCCGCTTCTCGTTCTTGTTTAACTTTTTGCAACCTAGCAAATTCTTGCTCTTCAGAAATTACACCAACCATCTTAATTACTCTTGTATATAAATCACCCATACCGGGGGTTTCATATACCATAATCTGTCTGATTTCATATTGGAGATTTTCCATCTCATCCATTGCCATAACCCTGTTAAGGGCTGCTTCTAAAGCATTTTGATCTGGATCGTATACGTTCCTACTTCTCTCTTCTTCTTCTCTTATGTGTGCTTTTAATTGTTCTAATGCTTTAAAAAACTTAACTAAGTTATCACTAATATCTTTTCTTACTAAAGACTCATCAAACTCTTCAAATTGTTTTTTCTTTGCTTTAGCTTTTGGTTGTTCTTTAACTTCTGTTTCTGGTTCATTACCACCAAACCATTTCTTAATGCTGCCAAAAAAACCACCGACTTCCTCTGCAATATGTTTAACTTCATTAATGGCTTGTTTTGCTTCTACCAGTTGGCCTTTAAATTCTTTATATAAGCTACAGCCGCTTTTAATTGCGCTGACAGCGCCTTTTGCAATCGCCAATATAGTGAACGGATCAATTTCTTTCTCCTTATTTAAAATGCGTTGTTAACCAATCCTTGAACACAGTCAAGAAAATACCAATGCCAGAAGCAAGGAAAGCAATACCACCCATAAACCCTTTATACCGAATCATTTCGGAATGAATATTCTGTACACATTTTAAGATTTCGTCTTGCTCTTTCTTTAAGTCTTTAACTTCAGCCTCAAGTACGGCAATACGTTCAACTTGCTCTGTCATATCAATCCTCATTTGATTTCTTAATTAATTAAACACTTGTGAAATTTCCCAACTACTCGCTGGAATATGGACACCAAACATCCAAAGGATTCTTGGGGTTGCACCAGAAACTTTTGAAACAGAATGAGAGTGTTCAGATGCTAAGTAACAGTGTAATTCGCCAACTTCAATATCAATTTCCTGTCCTTCAATATGCAATTTACCACCTTCTTTTGCAGATTGAGTTAAAATATTACAACGCAAAGTCGGCATACCGTCTGATTCTCTAGGGTTATCTCTATGTTCATAAACATCACCGTCATTCAAAGTGTATGAAACAACGATACCGTTTTTACCGTGACCATCAATGATCGGGTTTCTTTCAAAACCAAATAATTTTTTAATTCGCTGATCAACATCATAAACAATCGGTGGATACTCAAAACGATCTCCATAAAATCTGGAAGTGAGTCGTTTGTTATAACCCATACGCCCACGATCTAACCCGTAGTTCAGCCACCCATTTTGCACCCCTAATTCCACCCAAGCATTAAGAGTGAGGCACTCGTCCTCGCTGATGAAATTTTTGATGCGCTCGATTCTCATTGGTTGTCCGTGTGAATCATTGGTTTATATTCTGGAGTGGAGCCGCTGGGGATCGTTGATGGATCGATAATGTCATCAACTCCATCCCCATCGCGCAAAGCATGGACGCAGTACGCAATCGTGTTGTCTTCCAAAGCAGTGAGTTCGTGAACTGCATTCTTTTTAATGTAGATCATGTGAGGGGCTTTGAAGTCCGTTGAGATCCCATCAACAACAACTCGCATTGAGCCTGAAGCCAACAACGTCATGTGATCAAACACATGAGCGTGACCTTGTTCGACTTCACCAGCCTTTTTGAAGTGCATCATCTTGACCCATAGGTTTGCCACCAAACCAATGGATGCCTCTGGCATATTCAGGCACTCAGCCATTTGTAGCCCCACCAATTTCAGTAACGGGAAGCTCGCCATAAGCGCGACTAAAAACAGCCTGCGCTTGAAGTTGTTGCATCATTTCTGCTTCGATCTCTTGAGGCGACAAACGTGATTCACCGCTGGCTGTGGTCCAAGTTTCCGATCCATCTTCATTAACAATCACAACAGAACACAACTCTCCATGAGCGTGTTGAATGTAAAAATCGATGGCAGTTTTAGCAATCATCTGAACTGCGCTATCTCGATCTTCAGCAAACGAATACTGTGCGTTTGTTGGATTCAGTACTGCAATTTTTGTTGTCATAGTATACCTTTTAAGAAACAGCGCCGTAGATTGTACCAGTTACAAGGATGTTGGCTGTGTAACCATTGAGCGCAATTGCCTTGCCTCCGCTGCCACCGCCGCCGTTCCTTCCAGTGCCGCCGGGAGCGCCCCAACCGCCGCCACCACCACCGCCTTGACCCCCCGGATACGGACTGCCGGGGTTGCCAGCAGAACCTCCGGAACCACCCACTGTATTTGAGTTAGCAGAAGCACCGCCACCCGCTCCACCGCCTTGTGCAGGAGAGCTGGCCGATGAACCACTATTCATTCTCCCACCGGGGCCGCCCGTTCCGGGCATAATGCGCCCACCGCCACCACCACCGTAGTAGGTGGTATATCCACCTCCCCACTTACCGGGAGGAGTGTAATAGGACAGGGAACTCGGACTGCCAGAAGAGCCAGCCCCACCGCCGTTGCTTTGCCAACCTGAGCCACCAGCACTAGGCGCACCTGCATATCCCCCGCCACCGCCACCAGCGCCGCCACCGCCTTGGCCATTGTTGTAAAACTCAGGACCGCCGCCGCCACCGCCACCACCGATGTAGCTGTTGTTGGTGATCGTGCAGTTCACACCAAGAGAAATAGCGTTGCCTCCAGCTTGAGGGCCATACCCCGGTCCACCAGCGCCATTGCCGCCCTGTCCCATGATGTAGCCGTTGTTGATCAGGGCCACGCCGTCAGGGAATGAACCATTGATAGTCAAGCCGGGAGTGCCAGTTGAAGTGGAATATACATAAACGCCAGAGTTAATAGTGGCAGTCACTTTCCCAGTTCCGGTCCAACCTGCTGAAATTGCAAGTGATCTTAAATTTGCATTCGTCTGATTAGACGAAATGGTGAAATTGAAAGGAGCCGCACCAAATGGGCCGCTCAAAGCCATTTGCATAATTCCTGTCATGTCACGTTCCCGCTAACAAAACAAACTGTACTGGAGAGAAATAGGACCGTTGCCACACCACGAGTCGCAAGGGTCATGGAAGTCTTCACAGTGTTCGTGCCAGAGATATACGCAGTAGGAGCAGAACAAGTGATCGTGATATTGCCTGTTGTGTTATTAGCAATCGAAATAGCATCGCCTTCAGCAAAGGTGCTGGTCGGGATCGTGATTGATCCACCAGAACCCACTTGCACATATTTACCTACGTCACCGACTGCCAAAGTGTAAGAACCTGTCTTAGTACCAACAGGAGGTATATTGCGGAAGCCAACCTTGTAGCCATTACCAGCGGAATCCATGAAGTTGAAATCGCCAGATGAAGAATACAGTGAGATGCCGTTTGTCAACGTGCCAGCGGGTGCTGTACCATTAAACAGATCAAGATGGGCTGAACCAACAGTTGCAGTACGAACATCAGTTCCACCAAGCAAGGCGTTTCCATATTCGCTAAACGCCATATTTACGACACCCGAGGTTTCGCATTTTGTGTAAAGATACCCATAACCACCGCTAACATCTGCATAGACGGAAAAGTCTGGTGCTGGACCACTGACGCTAAACCTGATCTTTGGAGTGCTTGCAAGAAGATCCAGCAAAGCTGAGGGTGATGTGGTTCCAATACCCACAAAACCAGCTGAATCAATCGTCAAGCGGTCTGACGAGTTGGTTGCTAACGTGACAGTATTAGTTGTGGACAAATACATCCCGTTGGTGGGGGTAGAAGACCCGGAAGGAATGAGCGCAGTTGCGGTCACACTTCCAGCCATATCAAGGGAAGTGGACCACTGAGGAGCTGTACCAGAGGAGGTCAAAACACGGTTGGCAGTACCAATACCGAGCTTGCTAAACGCCGTGCCAGTTGAGTAATAAATCAGATCGCCAGCGGTGTAGGACGAAAGACCAGTGCCACCATCAGCAATTGCCAAGTCAGTGATACCAGTGATCGAACCACCAGTAATCGACACATTGCTTGCAGCTTGTGTCGCAATACTTCCAAGACCAAGATTGGTACGGGCGGTACTTGCGCTTGCCAAATCTGACAAGTTGCTAGAGATTGCTAAATATCTAGCATCAGATTCTGATCTTGAATATACATCAGAAACAGCGGCGTTGATCCAACTAGATCCTGTATAAACCTTCATCACGTTACCAGTTGTATCGAAATACAAAGCACCAGTGAGAAGAGCATTACCGTCATTATCTACAGACGGGGCAGATGATTTGCTACCAAGATATCGGTCATCAAAAGCATCATATGAAGCAGCAGCATCAGATGCTGAAGCGGCAGCAGCGGTTGCGGAGTTTGCAGCATTAGAAGCTGAAGTGGCAGCAGCAGTTGCAGAGTTTGCTGCGTTAGAAGCTGAAGTGGCAGCAGCAGTTGCAGAACCAAGAATACTATCAACATACCCTTTACGAGTCAAATCATCATCAAGAGTAGGAGTAGCAGTGGATGTGACTTTGTTGGAACCCATGACAATATTACCCGTCATTGTTCCACCAGACAAACTCAACTTGGTTGCATCAGCCGTGTCAACATACGTCTTTGTTGCAGCATCTTGGTTAGCTGAGGGATCACCAAGACCAGTGATCTTATTAGTCCCCATTGCGATAGCACCAGACATAGTGCCGCCTGACAAATTCAGTTTAGTTGCATCAGCGGTATCAACATATGTCTTTGTGGCAGCGTCTTGAGAAAGGGTGGGATCACCAAGACCTGTAATCTTGTTTGTACCCATTGCAATAGCACCAGACATAGTGCCTCCAGCAAGGGGAAGTTTTGTTGCGATTGAATTTGTAACTGTTGTAGAAAAACTTGCATCATTACCAAGTGCTGCTGCAAGTTCATTAAGAGTATCAAGAGTGCTAGGAGCGCTATTAACCAAGTTACTTACTTGGGTATCGACATACGATTTTGTAGCTGCATCAGCAGAAGAAGTGGGAGTACCAAGACCAGTGATCTTATTGGTTCCCATTGCGATAGCACCAGACATAGTGCCGCCAGCAAGAGGAAGTTTATTGGTTGTGTTGTCATCAACATACTTCTTCGTTGCTGCATCTTGGTTGTTTGTGGGGTCTGTGAGATTGGTAATAGTAGCAGAAGTACCACTATTCATATTCAACCCGCCGTTGATCACAACATCGTTGAATGTAGATGTACCAGAAGAGGCAGTGATATTACCCGTTACGTTACCTGTGACATTCCCTGTCACATCTCCTGTTACGTTACCTGTGAGGTTACCTGTGACGTTACCTGTTAGTGTCCCTGAAAAACCAGAAGTGGCAGTGATCACTGTTCCAGTAACAGTAGACGGAGTGCTGCTTCCAATCGAGGTGCTATTAATTGTGCTGCTTGTGAGGGTAGCATTAGTCGCTGTGAGTGAGCTATTTGCTGTGAGCGAAGTAAATGTCCCAGCAGCAGGAGTGGTTGTGCCAATTGCAGCAGGGCTTGCCCAATCGTTTCCATCTAGCAAATCTGCATTAAGATTAGAAACTTTAGTTGTAGAAGAAACAGCAAAAGGAGCAGTTCCAGTTGACAAAGAAGACGTTAACTGACCAGTGATCGTTGCAGTTGTCAGTTTCAAATCGCCAGCAAAATATCCGTCTTTAAATTTTAGAGAGCTTGTTCCAAGATCAATATCGTTGTTGACTACAGGAACAAAAACACCATCTGTAATCCTAACTTGTTCAGAAGCAGCACCACCACTGCTAACATAAAATCTCAAGCGATTACTAGAAGAATCTGTCTCAATTTTATTTCTGTTAAGGGTGTCAGAAATCAAAGAGACATAAGCTCCTTCTGATGCTGTACCATCATGTCTATGTCCAGTAGAAGCATTGAACGCATCACGAATAGCATTGAATTCGTTATTGAGCGGTGTTGCGCGAACAACTTCTGTTGCAACAATATCGGCTGCTGATTGTCTTACATAACCTGTCAAGATATACTCCTTATCGTCTGTCGTTTACACTATAAGTAAAAACAAGACCTTGAATTGTATGGCTGGCATTTTTATCAAATGTTACGTATTTAAACGCAACAGAAAATCCAGACCCTGAAAAATTAGTTTTTACAACTGGTGATGGATTACCGTCATAAATAGCAGCACTGTCATAAATGGCTTCATTATAATATGCAGCAGATCCCTCAGTATTGATGTTGAAGTTTGACGGATTATACACGTTTACAGAATCTTCAAAATCATACGAGATCGAAAATACAATATCTGCTGTGCCTTCACTACGCAAAAAAGTTCTTACATCATAAAAGTTTTTACGCAGTGTAGGATCTTGTATATAGTAATACGGTGTCTGATATACACTTAAAATATCATTGTCACCAAACGACACCCCGTTTTCTTGTTGATATACTTTACCATCTGATGCGCCGTGAATAGCAATCTCTTCCGATCCAAGAAACCCACTAGCTGCACAAGTGACGTTAATACCATACAACAATGAATATTCAAACTGAATACCGTCTGACGTACCTCTCAATCCACCAAGAACACCAAACACACCTTCACTTGGTGTTAGTAATCTAAACTGTGATTTTCTACGAATCACCAAGGAAGATAATGTTTCCGGGTCAGTATTACCGGAGGCCAAACTTGAAAGAAGATCTGACGCAACAGATTGGATCTTCTTTGACACTGTTTGAATTTCAACGTCATTAAAGTTTGCAGTTCCAGCAATTGGACGGAATCCGTCTGGTCCAAGAAACAACAATCCTCCACCGAGTTCTATCACACTATCGGGTACAAGACAACCCAAATTTGTAGTTACTTCTGTTAAAACAAAATCAGCAAGACTATTACCAGTTAATGCTTTAATATTATTCTTACCAAAGATATACAAGATATCTCTAAACTGTTTGATTTGAACAATTTCAAATCCTACATTGAACACACCAGCACCGTTTGCAGGATTAAAATCAGTCTCCAACATTGGAGATGAGAAGTATAAGTTATACGGCTCAGTCGAATCTCCAGCTAAAAACAAATGGTTTTTAAATGAAGCTACGTATTTAGGTGTAGTTGGCGCACGACTATCTGTAATTTGAGTGTATGTGCCATCATAAATAGCAGCAGGATTAACACCGTCAACAATAGCAACAGAAGGAGAAGCCCAGTTAAATCTAAGGAATCTGACCTTCTTAACCCCTGTCATACTAATTGATCCGGGGGTAGTAACTGTATCCCACGATTCTGTTGTAGCGTCCCACGTAAACAAATAGTCTGTGCCAGAAACAGGCGCTCTACAAGCCAGAATGCCGTCATCGATTTCATCAACAACCGCTACACCCAACACATTTCCAGTGCCGGGAACAGTTCCGTATTGATTTGAGTATCCACTAAGTCTTCTATAACCACCAGAAATAGATGGTTCATAATTAATCAACTGGATGGCGCTACCCGGATATACTTCACCTTGAGTCAATACATCCCTGTTGGTGTCTAGTCCACCAATACAGTTGACTTTAAATGTATTAATCTTATCAGCCATTAGCAACTCTAGTAGCCGTGGTAATAGGTCTAACGATCATTGTACTTCTCATGGACAACGGATCATCAAGAAGAAGCCTTCTCATTGACCTAATACCTTGATCAAATTTTTCTCTATGAATTGATGCGCTTTGTTCGTTTGATCTATATGTCATCATATAAGTCATTGCACCATCAAGTACAACATTTCTAAATCGATCTGGAACGATCATTACATCCGTAGCGTCTGACAGATCTGTCGGAAATTGCCAATATTTATATACAATTTCATAAGCATCATCAGGGATTGGTGTAACTCCAAACTTAAATTCTCCAGTTTGGTAAATCAACCGAGGGGCATCATAACCACCAGTAGAAGCTTGATCTTCTAAAGGTTTATGGTTATCAAGATATTGTTTGTACGTGATGACATCAAGTCGAGAAGGAAGATTGTTTTTAGCAGTTAATCTATTTAGATAGAAGCTATCCCAATCAACGCTTGAAGTATCGCTTTGAAAAGAATAAACGCTCTGTCCAGATGTGAGCGTTTGAGTATAGGTGACAATGGCAAAGGGCCATTCTTGTGCAGTGTGCATTAACTCTCTAATTGCGGAATTGACAGCATCTTTAGCCAATCCTTGAATATTCTTTGCGTCACTGAATTCGGTAGAGTCTAGTTGCACTTCTCCCATTCGTCTTAGAAGTTCATTGGTTAATGAAAGAAAAGTTGCCATTTACTACCCGCTTATAAACAATAAAAGGGGAGGACTCTTTTGAAGCCCTCCCACTCACTTTACAATTAGCTTTTAGGCCAATTGATCACGGTCAACGCTGGATGCGCCAGTACGACCATCGATATCCATCAACACAGCCCACACACGGAACACGCCGCCAGTAGGAGCGGTAGTGGCAGTGGCGATCAACAGGTCGATGGTGTCAGCGGTTGCATTCACCAAAGGCTGATATGCAGCAGCGTTCTGAGCGTAAGCACCAGCAGCAGCGGCATCACCGTCAAAGCCGTCAACAAAGTTGTCGGCCTCAACACCAGTAACACCCAAATCATAAGTGGTGTCAGAAGACTCACCAGTGGTGACCGAGAGAACTTCAATACCAGCATTCAAAATGAGCGTATTGGCAGGGACATTGATGCATTCGATAACATCAGACGCAGCAAGAGCGCTACCTTTAGCAGTAGCTGCGGTTGCAAAGTTCACCTCGACATCAACGAGGTAAGGAACGGGACCAGCGGTACGACCAGAAGTTGCGCCGCCAGCGAGGGAAGTGATTGTAGCCATTTAAGATTTCCTTAATTTTAAAAGAAAGGTAGTGTGCTATTTCTAACACACCACCACTTCACATTTAGGCAGCGTTATACTTAGCTGTCACGATTGCTTCAGGACGCAGGATCTTGCGACCATAGAGGTGCATACCACGAACGATGTCAGCGAAGCTGTCAGGGTCACGATAGTTCTCGGTCTTAGTGATCTGTTGAGCAGTTGCCACAGCAGAGTCATGACCAGCAACGATCACACCGTAGTCGGTGTTTTGGTTAGCCGTACCAGTGGTATCAGCGCCGCCACCGATAGAAGGCAGGTTGTTGGACACGTACACTTTGAAACCGTGCAGGTTGTTGATAACCAGACCGTTTTGCAGACCAGAGCCACCGAAGTCGCCATTCAGCAAACGGCTGTCTTCGTCTTTCAACAGTTCCACAAACACGGGGTCAACCACCAACCAGCGACCAGCCGAGTCAACAAATTGTTGATCCAACAAACGAGCCATACGAGCAATCACCATCAGGGGAGAGGCGGTTGCTGTGGGCATGGACGTTGCGCCGGGAAGACGAGCAGCGACAGGAATGGAATGATCACCAGCAGAAGCTGTGGTGATGTTACCGAAGTCGCTCTTCTTGAGCTTCATGGTGGACAACAGTTCATCGGAGCCAGCGGTAGAAACAGCCTTAGTACCGGGATAGGTGGTACGGGCGGTGTCGGGGCTACCATGTTTGGCAGACTGATAGAAACCGCACAAGTAGCCAAGAACGTCTTGATCGTATTGATCACGCAGACGATAGGCAGCACGGTCAGAAGCCATCTGCATGAAGTTGACATGCGAATGAGCGGCTTCGATATCGTCAATCTTGAAAGCAAAATAGTTTGCTTGATCGACAACCAGAGTGAAGTCATCATCATTCAGATCTTGTGCCGTGATCTGTGTACCACGAGCATAGCTCTTGACAGAAACTTCGGGTTCTTTGATGATCTTAACAGAGTCACCCATGTTAGCAATCTCACCAAAATAATCATTGTTGGTGATTGCTTCGACAGTGGAAGACTTACGGAAAGCAAGCTGAACTTGCTTGGAATAGATTACGGGACTAAAGTTCCCATTCGGCAGGTTACCATAACCTGTTGCTTTTGGAAATGCCATGATGTATCCTCCTATAGATAAGTGTTAGGCATATGATTAAATACGCTCAACGTCACTACAGAGGCTGTTGACATTAGGTGTATATAAATAAAAATCGCCATCTTTATTTATATAGGCTAACTCAAACAGGTTGGTCTAGTAGACTCTTGTTTTTGCGTTACAGTTACTTCATAGAGGTGGAGATATTACTCGGCTCTTGTTGAAGAACCGGGACGCATACTAAATAGTACAGTCCCGGCCATGTTACTAAAGTTATAACACTATTTTTTCTTTTTTGTCAACTATTTATCGTGCGCTTCCAGAAAGATCGTAAATAAATTTACCAGACTGCATTGCTTTTACGATTGCTTCTTGGTTAGCTTCATACTCACGAGCCGACATTTTTTCGATTTGAGATTCGTAGAACACGCCTTCCATGTCTGTGTCAGCAGGGGCAGATCTAGCATTTCTCATACCAATACTACGAGCAGCTTCTTTGTCAGAAGAAGATTTATTTTTACGGTCATTCTTCTTCATGTCTGCTTTGTAAAGATCAATTGCTCTTGCTGCTGAGATTGCATCTGTATCATTCTCATACAAAGAGTTCTGAATCCATTTAGGTTGCGCTTCAACCCAGCTATGAAACTCATCGCTGTTTCTAATTTCATCGAAGTCAGGATGAAGCCTCATAAGTTCAGCCTCCGCTCTCTCTCTAGCGGTTTGTTGTTCTCGTTCGTCAAGAGCTTTGAATCTTTGTTCAATTGCTTCAGACTGTTCTTTGGCTTTTTTAATTGCAATTGTTTCTACAATCTTTGCAACATCAGGATATTGCTTAGCCCATTCAGCAAGTTCTTCCTCACTCTTAGGTAGGGCAATTTGCTTTTTAGTACTTTGTTCTAACTGATTTTTCAAGTCATCGATTTGTTTTTGCAAATCATTTTGCATCTGCTGACTGTGTCTACGCAGATCACCATACCTTTTTTTAAATGTTTTTTCTTCCACAGGCAGCGAAGAATCATCATCTTGTTCTTCTGGTTTTACTTCTTCTTTTGTTCTAGAAGTAAGTTCTTTTAGTTCCTTCTCTTCTTGCTCAATTCTTTCTTGATTAGCATTACGCTTACCAAAAGCGAGAACAGTTTTAGGGGATTCCAAAGTAGCTTCAGACATATTTACTTTCTTAAGTTGGGGCTAACTGTAGCCGTTTTACGGGGAATTAGGTAGCCAATAATGGTGGGAAATTATTAAGTATCGATCAGCCCACCACTGATTACGATATTCTTAGTATACATTATTTTTTTGAAACAAGGCTTTTTTGTTTATTTTTTTTGCTCTTTTTACTAATGAAGCCGCCTTTAGCCCAACCACCGCTGTCGCCTCCACCACCAGCATCACCGCCACCACCAGCATCACCAGCACCACCAACACCAGCACCAGCAGTACCGCCTCCACCGCCACCACCATCGCCACCGCCTCCAGTGCCAGCATTACCTCCACCATCACCTAAAGCACCTTCAGCACCACCAGCTTGTGCGCCAAAACCAACACCGCTATTGTTTCCATCTGCACCGTGTGAAGCTTCAGAAGTTGGTCCAGAAGCTTCAGCAGCAATAGCAGCTTCAGCAGAAGCAATAGCATCTGCGTTGTCAGCATCGAAACTATCCAAAGCATCTGTTGGTTGACCAAGATCTGAAGGATCAATACCCCTAGCAACTAACGCTGCATCAACAGCACGACCCGGATCAAGGGCTGCTGCAATTTTACCTAGACTAGTGAAACTAAATGCTGCTTGTAGAGCACTCGTAACTGCTGAGAAGGTGGGGCTAGAAGCATAAAACGCCGCTTGTTCAGCTTGCGTCATTGAATCCCACGCAGTACCTTGAGCGGTATTTCCCATTCCCGGTGATTCAGCCCCGCTAGTTTTCCCAGCGCCTTCACCAAGATCTTTATCACCAGTAGTTTGTGGCGTAGTAGACGTAACCCCACCGCTTTGTGTATATCCATCTGGAACTTGAAGCAAAGCTTCTGTTCCCAAAAACGGGATATACAAAGTTTGACCAGCCGCATTAGTAAATGTTTTCATTGAAAACTTTGTAAGCGGAGTACCCGTCCCAACTTGTTGTGTGATTGAAGGGATACCACCTGCTTCCATTTCAACATACCCACCAGATGCAAATTCTTGTTTGCCAACTTCCATCATTGCTTGATCAACAGCAGAAGAGAATTCTTCATCGTTATTAGTTTCTGTCCCACCAGCAGAATGCAATGCTTCTGGATTTTCAACCTCACTAGCGTTACCCATTTGTCCAATCTCTTCCATGCGTTGCAAACCAGTTTTAGCTTTGTCACGCATCATCATAAGTTTTTCAAGACCAATGAAACGAACAACATCAGCGGGGAAAACGAATTCTCCCTCACTCAGTTTTGCATCAATGTCATCCCTTACTTCTTCTTTCATTGCTCCAACAGGGACATCATTACCGCTGACTTCATCAATTTGATTTTCACCACCTTGTTGATTTAACCCGCCGTCTTCAAACAGTTTAGTTGTTTGCGAAGAAGTTGTCTCATTACTTAACATTGATTTCATCCTTTAAATATTTCAAACTGCGTAGCGCAGCGATGGCTCCTTGCGCCCTATATACTTCAACAGGATCATTCGCTTGTTCTAACTTCTTGTGTTGCAGGTTGATGTTATAGTCAAGCATGTCACAGAATGCTTCCCATTGGTTATTAGTATTCACTAATGGTTTAAGTTTAGATAGGTAGTCCTTGTGCATTTCCACTAAATCCTTGTTCGCTCGGAGTTGCCGCAGCGCCGATGCCAATATTGCCACCACCACCTCCTGTCATATCTTGTACGCCAACTGGACCAGCAGCGCCTTGTGCAGGTGATGGTACATTGGGAGCGCCAGCAACAGGGGGTTGCTGCCCCATTGCTGGTTGAAGCATAATGGCTTGTTTTGCAGCCTCTTCAACATTATTAGTAACCTTGTCAGGATCAAGATCCATACTCTTAGCAATCTCACGAATGATGTATGGAAACTTGGCAAACGGCATCAATGCAGGACTAGAAGCGATTTGCAAGAACTGCATCAATCGTTGAGATCTAACTTCATTAGCCATCAAACTTTCTGTACCTCTGGCATTAACTTCCAAGTCCCCTTTGATTTCAGGATCAAAATCAAATTGCATATTAAAGTTAAAGAAAGCTTTACCAATTGGTGAAAGAAGATAGTCATCAACATTCTTAATGACAGTCTTGATGTTACCGCTTGCAGCATTCATCAGCATTGAGATGCCGCTTGCTGTTCTACCTACACCAGATACTCCAGTTTGACCATGAGCAAACGAGGGAATCCCAGTTGATTCATCTGCAAGCACTCTGGCTTTATCAAACAATTGCAGATTTTGTGCAGAGACATTTGGGAACTGGGTTCCAAACAAAGCTTGTCCGGGCGCTCCACCTTGCCGTCTAAACACCTTTCCGGGGTAAACAGATAGGTCTTGACCGGGAACAAGATTGGTTTCATCAATCTCAAATACAAGGTTGCCAGAAAGAACCCCATTGTCCACCGCCATACGCATGAAACCATTCATTAAGGTTTGGGTATCGTCCATGTTTTCAGCGACACCGACACCTGCTAGAGAGTAGGGGTTCAGTTCATATGGGACAGCATAATAGGGAATCTTTGCTGGCTTAAACGGATTGAGAACAAGTCTCAGGATTTTGTTGTTGCAGAACCAGATGTTTGCTTCCAGTTCTCCATACTCTTTAAGTTCGTCAGGGATAGTGATATCATTTTCTTCAAGAAGTCCGATGTCAATAGCGCCCCAGTATTCCAATACTTCAAAGCGGTCAACGCCAAAGTTAGGGGCGTAATCTCTGAGGTCATCTTCCCAGTATTTTTTGTCATACCCTTCCCCCTCTAAAATTAATTGATCAATCATATTACCCCTGAAGAATGGGCGTTTCTTCAAGGCTCTAAGTTGTGAGCGTGATAGCTTATGTCTTTCAATTACATATTGGCACTCATCAGTGTTCTTAGCATCAGGATCCCAGTAAAAATCCCATAGCGAAACATGCGCTGCTTCAGGGATTGTCTTAATGTTCGGAGAGTATTTACCGTCCTCTGTCCAATTAGGATATTCTTTATTGATAGCAAATGGACCTTTCATAACCCCAGTACCAAACAATGCCATTTCAAAAGCAGTGGATCTCAAATGTTTAGAAGCGCCAGTTTCTTCAAGTTGATCATGAATCTTTTTCTCCATCTTCTTTGCCGCAACTTGTGCGGGATAGAACGTCATAGACGATGGAGTTTTACCGATACCCTTCTTTAGTCCCGGTACATCTTTCAACTCTTCTTTCATTGCCCCCAGCATTTTCTCAATGTTCTCAAGAGTAAAATCTTCAGCCTTCATCTGAGTGTCATCAGTGACGGGGGCAGCAGGAACATTGGGATCAAAATGTACAGCCTCAACAACTCCTTCTGGTAAAACAGTTGGGTCTACGCTAAGGGGGAATTTGTTGTTGGAAAACAACACATCAATGATTTGACCATAGGCAGCAAGTGTTTTGGTTTTTGTAACCTTAATAAACACCCTGCTCTTTTCATCTTCTCTGAACTGAACATCGTTACCATAAATACCACGATAGTTGCGATAAGCCTTCAACCAACGAGTCTCATCTGATCGTCTGCTTTCCTCGGCTCTTGTGTATCTCTCATTAACAAAATTCAAAAGACCTTGCCCTTCAGAGTTAGTCTCTTCTGAATTCTTGATATCGTCAAGAGTAACTGTCTTATCAGACAACTCAGGTTTCATAATAGCCATATTGTTCCTTAATATCCAAATGTTTTATCTGCAATGATAATATTTCTATGATCATTGGTCATGGGATTATAGTCCCAAAGACTACTTCTAGGTCTGCTCATAACCCCATATCTAACAGCATCGTAGATGTGATCTTCACCTTTTGTATCTACGTCTTCTGGATTCTTTTTATCCAGAGCGATTGTTGGCAACTGTGCAATTGTATTGATACAATTACTAGTTATAACCATTCTTGGCTGTTCTGTAAAATTATCGATCTGTAGTCGCCTATGAATTTCATTTTTACCAGCAACTCTACTACCAGCACTTCTATCTGATGGTCGCCACCTGCAACCTTTGATAATCATACGCTCCGCAATCGATGGACCTGTGTCACCACGCTTATGCCAACAGCTACTATCCAGTACGCCGTACCGAATACCACCATCATTTGCTTCAAGTTTAAGTACCATGTCTGCCAAATCTTCAGCTAGTACTTTAGTTACATATAATTCTCTGTAAATTACTAGTTGTTCAGATGGTGTAACAGCAAACCATACAACTGCTGTGTGACTACCATAACCATAGTCGCATGCTCTAAACTTAGCCCAATTGCCCGGTATTTCAAATGGTTCAACAACATGGATTGTCCTATTGAATTCTGGAAATGCTGCACCTTCTGCTACGTCCCAGCTACCTTCTAACAATTGTTTACGCTGATGCTCAGGTAAAGACAACAGCATTGTCTCATAGTCCCCAGTTTCAGACAGATATGGGTTATCAGACAGTTTTGCAGGAATAAATCTACGTTTAAATAGCGGTTGTCCCTCTTTACTATGTCCTTTTGGGTATACTAATACTTCTTTAGTATCAATATCTGTAGCCCAAAACGCTTTTCCATATGGAGAAGGGTCAATAAACATCTTCTTAACCCAAGCATGACCGGGGCCACCGGGGTTAGTAGTTGCTCTCATGTAAATTGGTAGGTCTGATGCAGGTGTTCTCAGTCGAGAACGCATATAATTCCACGCAAATGGGGTATGCCACTGCGTCAATTCATCAAAACCAATCCAACTAAACGCCAAACCCTGATAACGAAGCACATCTTCATCTCTATCTAGGTATGACATCCACAATCTACCCCCGTTAGGGTGTTGCCACTGCATCTTTCTCTCTGACCATTTGATTCCGGGGAAGATTTTTGGGTAAAGTTCCTGACTTTTCCAAATCAGTTCACGCAATTCCTCGGTGGTATGGCGCAACAATAGACCTGAGAACTGAGGATGAGCTATATATCTCATCGGATCTGTCAACATTGCGTAACTTTTGCCACCACCAGCAGCACCACCATACAAAACTTCACGTTCTGGTGCGGCTAAGAACCAAGTTTGTGGCCCTTCATTGGGTACAAAGATGACAGGAGCACTATAACTATTTGAATTTACTGACAATTCCGAAGGTTGCTTTAAGGATTCTGTACTCTTCGCTGTCGAAGTAGTTATGACCACCCGTGTTCCCGAGTTTTTTTTCGTACTCTTCTGCTTTTTCGAGGGCTTCTTTGTACCTCCTAGCAAGGGATTGGTAGATGTGATATCTTTTTCCATACAGTTGTTCTGATTTAACCCTTAACCTTAGTCCACCGGGAGATATATATCTTCCTGTTTTAGCAGATAACCACTCTGAAACATCTGCAAATGAATACTGCTTTAGATATTTTTTAGCTTCCTCTAAAGCATTTAGCTCCAACGGTATTGGAGCTAACCATCCTTCTCTCTCGCTCAACTTATATCCGAAAGGAATCTGAGATTTGATCTTTGGGATCTCTACATATTCCTTTTTATTCTTAGGTTGAGGCAGTATCCATTTACCAATACTCCTGTAATTACTCGTCTTCATTTTCTTTAGCTGGCAAAACAACAACGCCACCAGTAGATTCTACCTGAACTTTGTCTGTTTTGACAAGACCCGCTCTATCCAGCAAATCTTTAGCGGCATTCATCTTTTCTTTCAACCCCAATTGAGTAGGATCGTTAATACCGCTAACCATAGCAACAGCAGCTTTAGGAGCATTGTTTGCAATATAAAGCTGTGTCGCAGCAATGATTTCTTCTTTCAAAGAATCTGTAAGTTGTTTAGTGCTGTAACCGCTAGAAAAACCAGCAAGCCTTTTAGCCACAGCAACATCACCATCAGCCTCTTCAAATAGCACTGATAGAAATCTTTGTTGTTGTTCAGTAAGTTGCCTAGCCATTATTAAACACCTTCTTCTTTAATACATTTAGCAGCCATACGTAATGTTGGCAATGCGTTAAGTTCTTTAGCCAAACTCATCATGTCATCGTTGGCTCTTGCCCTACACTCTTCCTCAGACTTGTAAAACTTCTTAGGGTTTTCCTGAAAGATCTGACATTGCATACTAGTGCATACGATGAGTGAAATCCAAAACATTATTGATTACTCGCAGGATCGTAATATTCTTCGACAGAAATTGTCACATCCATTGTACTGCCAGCTTCAGGAGTAACATCAATATGATCCCCAGCATTCAATGCCAAGTATGCACCACTGAGCATAAGATAACTATAGGCAGATACTACATACCCACCGACAATATAGTAAGCACCACTAGAACTAGTGTCATGCCATTGGATAGAAACAGTCTTGTTACCGCTGCCTCTATTGCAAACAAACATAAGCTCAACTTTTGCCGTATGATTGGGAGGGCAAGTATAAACAGTGTTGGCAGAACCAGCAGTTAGGTTCATGCCTACGCTTCTGACTTTACCACCATTGATAATAGCCATTACTTCTTCTTCACTTTCCTAGCTTCTGACAACGCAATGGCAATTGCTTGTTTGGGATTTTTAACAATTTTACCACCTTTGCCACTGTGCAAGGTTTTGTCTTTGAACTCACCCATCACCTTACCAACCTTAGCCTGTTGTTTCTTAGTCAACCCACCCTTGGCATAACCAGTGCTTCCCAAGATTTCTTTGTATTGATCCATAAGAGATTGTTGTTCAGAAAAAGTAATGTCTTTCTTACTCGCTGCCTTTTTCAAAGCAGCAAGAGCTTCTGCTTTAGAATATTTAATTGGAACATCATACTTTGACATCTTATGTTTCCATGTAATAGTCTTTAGCTTCCCATGCCATGCAGCTACGCAAGTCATGGCAGATGAATTCAAACTTGTGGCAATACCCTCTACCACCAGCACTTTCATCAAACTTGTTAAAAGGAATGGAGTCCATAGCCTCATTCATCTCAACAGTGTTGTTGAAGTATTCACAGTTAGAACACTTCTGTCTTCTTGCTTCAGCTTCGCTAGTCTGCCAAGCTTTAGCCATACCCTGCCAATATTCAGCATTCTCATTAGGCTTCTCAGAAGGAACTTCAGGACCAAGCTTCCATTCCTCAATCACCATTTTGGTGTTAGCCTCATTGGTGGCAGCATCAACAATCTTGGGAACAATTGAAGGGCAGTCAATAGTGGGTTTAGAAAACAGAGCCATTAGCATTTACCTTTTTTAGCCATACCACCCTTAGCCATAGCCTTCTTAGCAACAGGCTTCTTGACAGCACCACCTTTAGCCATAGCCTTTTTAACCATACCACCCTTCTTGAACTCACCAGCCTTTTTACCAGCTTCATAATTTTTATATTCAAGCTCATTGGCTTTGTCCAAATACATATTACGAACATCTTGAGGAAGAGATGTATCTTTTGCCATCTCACGATATTTCGTAACCTTTTGTGCGTCAGTTGTTGCCATAATTATTTCTTTCCAAATTTTTGTTTCTGAGACTTGGGAGGTTGCTTAACACTACCACCAGAAGTCCAAAGCTCCTTATCAGCCCAATAAGCAGCACTGAGTTTACCTTTAGCAATGTTCTTAGCATGCCTCGCTTTGAACGAAGCCCTTGCTTCAGGAGAATAATTGTGACCCATTGACGAATCACCAAAGTGGATAAGTTTTACCACATCTCCATCTTTTGCCAAAACCATTTTTTTCTTACCCTGCTTGTCAGAGTCAATCGGTTTATTATAACCGGGAAACGATTTACCCCTGTAATCAATACTCATCTGTACTTCCTCACTTTCTTAGCAATTGCTGCTGGTTGCTTTACAAACTGTTTACCTTGCTTAGTTCCCTCACGCTTTGCCTTGGTGGTGGCAGCATACTCAGACGATGACAAAGCCTTGATCGCTTTCTCTGGCAGATAACGCTCTCCAGTTTGACTAGACGGCTTACCGCTTTTAGTACGCCATTTCTGCTTAGTCCAATCTACCAAGTCTTTCTGCGGCTGTTTCATTTGTAACCACCCCCAGCTTCCTTGTATCTTTTAGCAAGCAACTGAGCCTTCCTAGCTGACCACTGCCCAGCAGCAGTGCCTTGAACATTGGCAGCTTTAATCTCATTGAACAATCTCTTACGCAAAGCTGGCTTCGTGTAATTATTCGCTTCATTTACTGTAGAGGTCTTTTTAGACATCCGAAACCCCCTTCTTAAAAAACAAAGAAAGATCCCTCTGATCTTTTCTCTTAGATCGCTTATGAACACCACACTTCTTTAAAAACAAAAGTGGAACCAAGAAGTTACGCTTCTTAACTGAAATTGTAACCTTAAGGTTGTTCTTCATGATATCTCTTCTTTTTTCCTTTTTGCTTCTTATCTCTCCACCCTTCAAGCTTCATTGCAGCTTCAACAACATCAAGTGGAAACCAGTAACCCGTATGCTTTTCCAAAGCAACACGAACAAAATACACATCACTATGAGGCATATGAACGCTATCAAGCGTATTGTTATGCATTGCCTCATATACCTCTGACACAACAGAATAAGGAAACACATTTAGTTTTCCTTCTTTCTCTACTTCTTGTCTTGTTTTAAGTATTGTCATATATAGTTAATTATAGAGTGTATAGATTAAATATAAACAAGAATAGTAAATTGTCTTATATTATTCATATACAGTTTATAACAACATAAGCTTTATATTGTTTTATCTATCTATATATTTTATATAGTGTTACATACTATATAGATTGTTGTCAAGTAACTTTACACAACTTTTGCAATAGATGTACTTACAGTCGAGCTTATGTTGTACACAATTGACGCATAGTAACACATTAGATTGAGTGATGTCAATGGTTTCATTAATGCATGGTAACAATTGGTTGATTGACAGTCGAGATTGATGAATAGATGGAATGGCATTTGAAACGCATCAGAATCGCTCAGGATCGATTTGTTTAGATTGGTTAAGGGGTGGTATAGGGTGATGGTAATTTTTGGCTTAAATACGGAGTGTGGAAGATGGTGTAGATGGTGAAGATTGTGGCGGTGTGGGAGGTTATGTATACTAAAGTGTTAACTAGTTTAAAAACCTGATCTGTGTGCTTGGCTATATACAACGCACGCCCTACCCCCGGATGGCCCACGCCTACCCCCACAGCGCCATGTGCGTAGCCCTGCACAAGTGTTCATGCATAATGCGTGTGAGAATATGTGAATGCGCTCAGGTCACCTACAGATGTATAAACTCTAGCAAATTCAATCACTTAGCGTAGCTAAGAAACTGATTCACAATCAAAAAAGTGTGATGTTTTCTACGAAAGACTGTGGAAATGAGAACTTTTGGTGTATATCCCCTAGTCGGTGTATGGCTGAAACATATATCTCTACAGAGATATATAACCAAAATAATCTGACTAATCACCATCGCCGAATGAAATATTAAAAATATTTCAAACATCATCTCTGAAACTATCCCCAGCTTATCCACAACATCAGCCTCTCCAATGTGAACAACCTGTGGATATCTTCCTTTTACATAAATTAACATATAGCAAAATATGCCAACTATGTTGGCATTAATTTTGCGTTAATTTATGTAATTTTTACAGACCGACCAAATCGATGCCGAAACCCTCTGAATGATTTAGATTGATACAAATTTTTGGTTTTGTAACGAAGTGAAAAACAACAAAAATTTGTTATATCAATCAAATCAATTCAGTAAGGAGAAAACAATGGAAATCGAAAATTTGACCAAAATTGCTGTGGTGATCAGCATTGTGACAGCTTTAGCTACTTCTGGTTTGGTAGCCTTCGGCTTGATTGACCCGTTTTTCGGTCTGATGGCTTTGATTTGCTTGTTTGTATCAATGCTTGCATTGATAGACTGCTGATTAGGGTTTGTCCTGATTGTCGGTGCTTTTGACCATCCCGTACAATGTAGCCTCATCGCAACCAACTTTACCTGAAAGGTAACCATCATGTTCAAGTCTAAAGCTTTGCTTTCGGTGTCATCCGATGCCAAAACCGTCAAGGGTGAATCCTTCGGATTTTTGACTGGCATTCTCTACCTTGCCCCAGCAACCACCACCAAATGGAACACTTGTTCCATGGCTAAAACGGCTCAATGTGATAAAGCTTGCCTTTATACTGCTGGTCGAGGTGCTATGACTTCTGTTCAGAAGTCACGGATTGCCAAAACCGAATGGTTTTTCACTGAGCGTCAAAGCTTCATGCAGCAACTTGTTGCTGACATTGCCAAGCTGATCAAAAAGTCAGCGAAGCTGGGATTGAAACCTCTGGTTCGATTGAATGGGACTAGCGACATTCGTTGGGAAACCGTAGGTTTCGTTGACCTTGACGGCATTAGCTACGCTAATATCTTCGAAGTCTTCCCCGATGTGCAATTCTACGACTACACCAAGGATGCAAATCGTAAAGATTTGCCGGAGAATTATGACCTGACATTTTCGTATTCTGGTGTCGAAGGCTTTCAGCCTTATGTCGAGAAAGCACAATCGAAGGGTATGAGAATGGCGGTTGTGTTCCGTAAGGAACAAGACATTCCCAATACCTTTAAAGGTATCAGGGTTGTGTCTGGTGACAATAGCGATATTCGTCATCTTGATGACGATGGGGTAATCGTTGGGCTATATGCCAAGGGTCAAGCGAAGCTTGATACCACAGGTTTTGTAGTCTGATAGCATTGCGTAAAGCCCTGTAGGGCTTTGCAGAGTGTTATCTAACACACTGAAGCCAAGCTGTGAAGCTCCGCTTCAAGATCTTTAAAAACTCGGTCTTGCGTCAGTATGCTTTGGTGACAGCGAAGCTGAAATAGGCAAGCCTAATCTATCCGTAGGTCAATGGGTAGGTCATGATAGCACATCATGGTGATAATGTGCATAGGAATACCTTCGTAGCATGGTTGGGTGGCTATGTGATGACGAAGGTGCTTTCATGTAGGTTTTGGCACAGGGCTAGAGCCTACATTTCAAGCAACATTTTCCTAAAGGAAACAGATCATGAAACAAATTGCTGACGCTCTTTTCATGGTGAATGATATTCACAAATGCCGAGTCTACATCAAGGATGATGTAGTTGAGTGTGATACCTGTAGCTTGTCCAAAACAATAGCACTGGCTCTGTTGTTTGCCGCTAAAAACGGTGTTTTTAAAATGACAGTTGATGGTTGCTCTGTCAACCGTATTTAATCAACCTCTTCCTGAAAGGAAACACAATGATTCTCAACACCCCCGAACAAATTGAAGCCTTTCGTTTGCGTAGTTTAAGACAAGGTCTTAAGCTTGAGATGAGGGGAATGCGCCTTACCAGAGGTAAGACATGCTACAGCATCCTCAAAGGGATGGGTTACAAAGGCACACGGCAACAGGTCTTTGACCAGTTGACGATTGATTCCGAAAACGCAATGGCACAATGCCACAATTCCTGAAAGGAAACGCAATGAAAATCCTAGTGTCTATTCGTAATGTATACGGGACAAACACCGTGTATCCTGAGTGTGAGACAGCGAAGACATTCGCTTCACTTTGTGGCACAAAGACATTGACCTTTTCCAGTTTGGAAAAGATTAAAAAGCTGGGGTATGTTGTCGAAGTGAAGCAGCAAACCATTGATGGTTTCGATGATTCGTATGATGAAGCATACGAAGAAAGAGTTCGTAACAGCTATGCTGTTCGTGGTCGGTCAAACCTTTACTAATTCCTGAAAGGAAACATCATGAAAGTGTTCGTCTACTTCAATCTGCACAAACGATGCTTTAGCATCAAGTCTCTGGAAGGCGAGAATAAGGGCAGGGTTGTTGCCCATGCCGACAAGGTAATGCTCTACGATGGCACATTCAAGGTGTCACAAGCAGGACGAAAGCGAGTGCTAAGCGAGAAACGCAAGAATGTTCATGCTGGTGTCGTTGGGCTTTGGTATGGAACGAACGATCACAACGACAGATCTGTAGATCTGATGAGCCGTCTAGGTAAACCAATTACCTACAATCCATACAAGTATGAGACTTTTGTTTCAGTTTACGGTGAAACACCGCAACATTCTGCCTCAAAAGTTGGCATGCTTGTAATCGGAAATGATGCATCTCAGCGCAAGGGTTACATCTACTGCACCGACTGAGGGTTTTCACCAATGGCACAGGGTTCGACCAGTGCCATAAAATGAACATCTTCTCAACCCCACTTCCTGAAAGGAAACGCAAATGGTATCTAAAGAATTGTCCATGTATGGTTGTGACATTGAGGCTTTCAAAGCCTCTGTCAAGGGTAGCTTAAGCTACAAAATGGTAGGTGGTGCAATGTGTGTAGCGTCCTTGCTCTCTGATGCACAAGAGATGATGGCACACGGCGACACCGAGTCAGCCAGACAAACCCTCAACTGTGCTAAAGCACTGTTGTTCGATGCTCTCGAAAACAAATTCGACTTAACCCTCAACCTTTCCTGAAAGGAAAAAACAAATGAAATTTGTATTAGAGATCGAAGTGGAAGCACCTGATTGGGATGCCATCCATGCGTCTGTTGAGGGCGCATTGCTTAGTATCGAAGACATGGTCAAAGATTCACCCAAGGGGGAAGCGGATGGAACCAACTTCACATTCACTTACCAAATCACAGAAGGAGTAAAGAAATGAAGATCAAGACAAGCGAGTTGACAGACCTTGCCCTTGACTGGGCGGTGGCGCAGTGCGAGGGGGTGGTTGACGGACTGTATATCCCATCCACCAGCTGGGCGCAAGGTGGGCCGATCATTGAGAGGGAGAGGATTTCGTTTGTATCGCCTAACGAAGTCATAGATGAGTGGGAGGCTATTCATCCTACACAGATGCACAATGAAAGCTACGGCACAACACCACTCATCGCCGCCATGCGGTGCTTTGTTGCCAGCAAGCTGGGTGATGAGGTCGATGTGCCAGATGAAATCCTGAAAGGAAACACAAATGATCAGAATCGCTGAAGAAAACTTCGCTATTGCTTTGCAAATTGCAATCACTGCACTGGAAAATGATATGACCAGTGAAACGATCAAACGTGAACTTGGGTTCACCGAAGAACAACTCAATGAGTTGTATGAAACGATGTCAAACGATTTGGCAATGCTCAAAACCTATTCCTGAAAGGAAAAATCATGCCTAACTGGTGCGAAAACACAATCGAAATCACTGGTAAAACCGAAGACATTCAGCGTTTAGCTGATGCGATGAACAACGGATCATTCCTGAATGCGGTGATCCCTATACCTGAAGATCTGCGGGTCACTGCTGGATTTTTCGGTGACACTGACAAACAAACGGGGCTTGAGCGTAAGCTTGCTGAGAATGTTCGTAAGTATGGTTTTGCCAATTGGTATGACTTCTGCATCAGTAAATGGGGTACGAAGTGGGATGTCGATTGCGACAGTGTCGATGTGACACAGATTGACGGTGGTCAATCGGTCTTGTGTGCATCATTCCTGTCGGCATGGACTCCACCTATTGGTGTGTATGAGCAGCTTGTCGAAGATGGATTCGATGTGTTGGCATACTACCACGAACCCGGTGTGGTGTTCGCTGGTCGGTTCAACAACGATGGCGATGACTGCTATCAGTCATGGGAATCTGCTGATGATGCGGAAGCTATGCTTCCCAAAGACATTGACGATGCATTTTGCATCGTTGATAACCTGCGGGAATTGGAATCTTTCGAATAACTTAACCTCCTGAAAGGAAATGAAAATGGGACTCGACATGTATGCATTCTCCGTGTCTAAAGCTGACGCTGGAGACTTTCAAACCGATCTGCCGAAAGATGATGACCAACAGGTCAACCAGTTCTTTTATTGGCGAAAATTCAATGCCCTGCATGGTTGGATGCAGAATCTTTACTACAGTAAGGGAGGCGAAAAAGAATCGTTCAACTGCACCACAGTGAGACTTGATGCTGAAGATCTGAATAGACTTCTTAAAGAAGCCAATTCGTTGAAACCCGTTAGCGGATTCTTCTTCGGTGATCAAACCGTATACCCTGAAGATCGTGAGAGCATTGACACTTTTGTCAACATGGCACTTGCGGAAATCGCTGACGGCAAAGTCGTATACTACGACTGCTGGTGGTAAGCGTTACTGATGAGGCTTGAATAGCCGAAACAAGCAGAGCAATCTGCTTGTCTAACGCAAATCCTGAAAGGAAACGACATGACTTTGTTTACTCAAGAAGTTGGCTGGATGGCGGCAGACTTCGGCATCAAAGACAAGAATGACTGCGCCATTCGTGCCATTGCCAACGTGACAACGGGCAAAGGGTATGTGATGCTGCGTCAAGAGATGATGGACATGGGTAGGAAACTCAACAGAGGAACTCCGTGGCACATCCTCGACAAGGTTTACCGAGAGCAGGGTGCTAAGACAACTCTGTTGTGGGGTAAGGCTGGGTTGAAGATGAAACATCTTGTCAACTACTCTGCCATCACCGAAGAAGGCATCACGCTAAAGCGTTTTGTCGAGACTCATCCTACTGGTAGGCACATTGTAATTGTCCGGGGTCATGCTTTAGCACTGGTCAATGGTAGAATTATTGACACAGTCAATAACAGACTCGGTAAACGGGTCATGGCATCGTATTACTTCGGGGAATGAAATGAAAAAAAGATTTGAGGGAGACAATTTCTATTGTGAAATTGTCTATGAGGTAGAGTTTGAGCAATACACTGTCGCTCTTTATCGCAAGAGTGATCATTGTCTTGTGCTTGAAGTCTACTGCGCTAAGGAGGAAGATGCCACATACACTGCGAAGAGGGTTTGGACAAACGCTGAAACATTCAAAGCATATTTCTGAAAGAACATCATGCAAAAACAATTCACCATCATTGTGTACAATGACCCCAGTCATGCTTGGGGTAAGATCAAACGCCGAGTGCTAAAGCAGCTTGGTATTGAGAAAGAGATCAGTTCCTACAGCTACCAGCTACGGGACAATGTGTATCTGGAAGAGGACTGCGACCTGCCTGTTGTGTATAAAGCACTGTCTTCGACAGGCTACAACATCAAGTTCGTTGAGAAATCAACCAACAAACAATCAAGGATTAGGAACTATGAATCGTTTAGCCCCTCTGCGTGATGACAACCACGAACCCTTTACTGTGTGGACAGTGAGATGGGTATTCAGCAACGGTCATGTATGGACTAAGACATTCTTCAGCAATGAAGAAGCACACAACTGGGTAGATTACTGCGAGTTGACAACCGATCCAAACATCGTTAGCTGGTCGATCAATGAAGAGATTGTGTGATCATGGACACAGACGAAATCATGAGTAACGCAATAACTAACTTGGCACATGAGGTTGCTGATCGTTGTTTCAACGATGGTGAAATCATTTGTCGAGTATTCTTGGAGGCGATTGATGCAACAGGCAACCGAACCCTGCGACAAGAACTTGAACCTTTTCTCACCACATACTGGGGCATTGGTAAAAAGGTGTCTTGATATCAGTCCAATGACGGGCTACTTTGTAGATCCGTTTGGAACCATCGACCAACATAGATTTAATTTGACAGTGAAATCGAAACCCGTTATAATTAAATCAATCACACATGAGGAGTCACCGTTTTGATCAGCGAGATTGACATTCAGGATTGGGAAATGACCGACCCTATCCCTTTGTATCAGGTCAAGAGAAACACATACATCGATGTGAACGGGGTCAAATTATTCTTCGATCACCTTGACGGTATGTATTCGTATTGCCTCACTATGAACAACGAAGTTGTTCACATTGGTGCAACTACAATTGTTCGTCCTCTAAGGAAAAAAGAATGAGAAAGTATTTTGAAAAAAGATTTAAGCTCTTTGGTAGAGCTTACCTGTTTCGGAAGCGTGTCCATAAGAACCGCCCGATTGAATTGATCAGGGGCGAATGCTTCAATGTGCTGCACATTGGAAGGGTTTCGCTACTCTGGGCAAGGGATAATCCCTCCAAACCAATCCCTACTAATTTTGTCGGGGATTGACAGGCAAAAATTTTTGCTTGTAAAATAAAGATCAGTTTTTCCACGCCATTCACCTGAAAGGAATCATCATGGCTTCAAACTCCCTCCTCTTCACTCGCAATGCTAACAACGGTGCTTTGACCACCGAGCGCATTCGTCAGCTTGCACCTGCTGTGTTCAGCACCACCCATGCTGAGAATTTGACCAGCCGCTATGTCCCAATGCACACCTCGGAACTGTTGCCTGTGCTTGCAGACTACGGATACCAACCTGTTCAAGCTGCACAGAAGCGTAGCCGCAAGCAATCATCTGAACATGCTGGTCACATGCTGGCATTTGCAAAGCGTGATGACATCTTCACTGATAGCTCATCGTATCGCCCTGAAATCATTGTGTATAACAGTCACGATGGTAGCGGTGCAGTGAAGCTGTTCGCTGGGTTGTATCGTTTCATCTGCTCCAACGGTATCGTTGCTGGTGAAGGCTACAATGTCCGGGTTCTGCACAGCCGTAGCATCACTGGTTTTGAAACCATGCTTCGCTCGATTGTCGATTCGTTGCCTTCGATGCTCGACAACATCCAGCGTTTGCATGACACCAAGCTGACGCTTGACCAAGCCTACACTATGGCAGAGCGTAGTGTTCAGACTCGCTGGGATTATCTGCCCCGAATGTCAGAACAACGCATCGATCCTGACAACAAGTTGTCTGGTATTTATGCCACTGAACGCACCGTTTCTGATGTGCTGCGTGTCACCCGTAACGAAGACAACTATGCTGATGCATTCACCGTGTTCAACCGCATCCAAGAAGGTGTCATTCGTGGCAATGCATTTGTGAAGAGCTTCACCGAGAAGAATCCTGACGGCACACTGCGTAAGGCACGGAGTCTCGGTTCCATTAAGGAACATGTCCGTATCAACAGTGAGTTGTGGGACATTGCCAACGAAGTTGCCTTCGCCTAATCAACAACAGCAGGGGCTTAGTCCCCTGCATTACATTGGATTTGTATGACTAAGGATCAAGCAATTGGTATGTTCATGGGATTGTTTATTGGGGATGCACTGGGCGCTCCCAATGAATTCATCCGTGAAGAAAACATAAGCACCCGTATCACCCGTATGGTGGGTGGCGGTGTGCATAGCTGTGAGGTGGGTGAATGGACTGATGACGGGGCAATGGCAAAGGCTATTGCCAGTGCTTACCTTGTGAAGAAAAGATTTGCTCCCGATGAAATCGCTTTCAACTTCATGTCGTGGGGGAAGACCGGACACTTTGGTACACGGGATTATGTCTTTGACATTGGTAGCACTTGTCGTGAAGCACTTGAAAGTATGACCACTGAACGTCCATATTCGGGAAGCACATATCTTCGGCAGTCAGGTAACGGTTCGATCATGCGTGTTGCTCCGATTGTCCTGTTCAACCACAAGAATGTGCATGCTGCTGTGGCACAAGCTACAGCGGTATCATTGATGACGCATGGTAATGATGACACCGTCAATTACATTGCTGCTTTTGTCTCTGAGTTGCACAAAGGTGCAATGATCAAAGCTAACGACAAGCTTCGTCAGTATGACACTCGCCAGAGCAAAGGCAAAGGATCTATCATGCATGCTTATGCCACTGCTTGGGAGTGTGTCAACAACAATACATGTTTCCGTGATACATTGGAAGATGCTGTCAATCGTGGCTATGATGCTGACACCGTAGGTGCTGTCACTGGTATGTTAGCTGGTAGGATTTACGGGTACAGCGACATTCCGAAATCGTGGCTCAGTGATTTAGTTCAGTGTATTGAACTAAAAGAAATGGCTAAAGATCTTTACACTCTTGGGAGCAAGCAATGATTGCAGATATCGTGATGATAATTTTTGGAGTAGTGTGTGCAGGAGTGTTCGTTGCATGGATGTTGTCGCAGTTCTATGATTGAAAAGATCAGAACATTTTATTCCTATGTTCGCAACGGATTCATGACTCATAAGGATAGGGGCGAGAAGCTGCGTGTCGTTGAAGATGTAGCGTATAGATGCACCGTGTGTGGATCTATCATGACCAATGCACAGAGTGCTAAACAACATAAGGATCAACATGGAAAAGACAAGGTTTGATTTAGAAGAGCAGATCATGGACTGCTGGGGTGTTGTTGATGATATTAAATCTCTGTATTACATTAATGACATTCGTGATTTGACAGAGGACGAACGGGCAAATGCTTTACTTGGGTTGGTGACTGTTTATCAAATCAAATTCGAACTGCTGTTCAATACATTTGAACAACTCATTCAGAAGGGTAAGGTGCTATGAGCAGTAAGCTGCCACGCTATGTGATGCGAACAAAGTACAAGGACAAGACCAAGTTCAGATACAACCCACCTCAAGACGCAATCGATGCGGGTATCACTGCGAGAGCAGAGCTTGGTAACAAGTGGCAATATGTTGTGCATTATGCAGAGGCTGAAAATAAAAAGGTTGATGAGTGGCGCAAAGAAAAAAACCTGCTTAAAAATCTCAATGAAAAAGCAAAGATTTCAGATCTGATTGAGAGTTATAAACAGAACATTAGCTTCACAAGACTGCGCCGACAAACACAGAAAGATTACCTTATCTTTCTGAGGCAATGGTATGACAGCAGGTTAGGTGGCACTCCGCTGCTTAACACAAAGCTTGGTGACATCACCACGCCGATGTGTCAACGGGTATACGAAGAGCATGCAGAAAGCAGCGTGTCGTTTGCCAACCATTCATTGGCAGTCTATAGACTGTTGTTTAACTATGGCATCAGGCAAGGGTTCACCAACTTTAATCCTTTCAGTAAAGTATTAAAGCGGCAGGACAAAAAGCGTAAGGTGGTATGGGATAAGGAAAACGTCAAGGAATTCTTGGACTATGCGTATAGCAGCGTCAGGTATCGAAGTGTTGGTTTGATTGTTCAAATGGCATACGAGTGGGGACAACGACTAGGAGATATGCGAACTCTTGAATGGTCTAATTATGATCTCGAAACTGGTATCCTTAATCTTGAACAATCAAAACGAAGAGCAAAGATTACGCTACCCACATCTCCTGAACTTATGGAAATGTTGAAGCAACAGCATGATGATTTTGGGTGGCAAAAATATGTTGCTCCAAGCATGACAGCAGACAGAAAAGGTGGACTAAAACCACTGAGTTCTGTTAGACTTGCGATACTTGGAGCAGAGGTGATGAAGGAACTTGGATTTCCAGAGGAATTAAAGCTGATGGATTTGCGAAGAACAGCAGTAACTGAAATGATTGAGGCAGAAGTTCCGTTACCTAACATCATGGCAATGACGGGGCATCAAACACCCCAATCTGTTGCACCATACCTGAAGCACACGTTGAAGGGTGCAATGGTTGCAGCGAAAATGAGAGGGTTCATTCAATGAATAAGGAGTTTGTTATGGATATCGTAATTATTTTGTTGTTGATTCCGCTATGGATGTTGATTTGATTGGAGCAGCAAATGATGAATAAAGAAACAGGTGGGCCAGCGTTTCCGTTGGATGACGGCGTACATCGAGGCATGACCCTGCGCGATTATTTTGCGGCCAAGGCGATGCAGGGGCTGTTGACGCGAATTGCAAGGAGCGGTACGGAGCAAGCCGAAGAAGCGTATCGCATCGCGGATGCCATGCTGAAAGCGAGGGAGAAATGAACCAGCTATACCTTGGTGATGGTGAACTAGATTTCGAGGAACAATTGCCAGAAGTTTCTTATGAAATTGTCGTAGATTGGGAAGAAGATACAGACGGAATCGTATGGGGTTGCACCCTGTACATAGAGGGTAAAGAGCATGACATCACGCATGAGTTGAACAATCGTGACTATTTTTACATTGCCGATTTGATTGAAAAGGAGGCAGACAACAATGGTTCATAATGTACACACGTAAGTCTTTTACTTGGAGCAGCAAATGATGAATAAAGATGAAGCATTGAAGCTTGCGCTTAAGTCGTTGGAAAAAATCACCGATGTGTTTCGGGATACAGAAGGCAGTTATGGGCAAAATGAAATGGACGCGATTGATGCAGCGTATGAATCTATCGATGCCATCAAAGAAGTCTTAGCACAAGGGGTAAAAGAATGAACAAAGACATCATCCGCATGGCGAAAGAAGCTGGTATGGGTGGGATGCTCACTGATGTTGTTTGCACTCATGCAGAACTTGAACGCTTTGCAGAGCTTGTCCGTGCATCCGAGCGTGAGGCGTGTGCAAAGGTGTGTGAAGAAATTTCGATGCTTTATTCGACCAACATATTTCCTGAAGACGGAACAAGCATTGACTGCAACAGCGCAAGAATGGGCAGGGTTGTAACAAAGAACTGCGCCCAATCTATCCGAGCAAGGGGGAATGAATGAATGAACGAATCAAAGAGCTTGCCAAACAAGCCGACCCTCAATTTACTGGTGAACGCAATGATGATATGGGTCATGCGTTGATTGGCACTGAAGCAATTGAAAAGTTCGCCCAATTGATTGTTCAGGAATGTGTGAATGTGTTACATGACAATGAATTATGGAATCGTCATATTAGTCATGCGTTGAAAGAACATTTTGGAGTTGAAGACACCGAAAAAGCCATGCAAGAAGTGCAAAGGTTGGGAGAAGAAATTCAGCCAGACTTTGCCTACTCAGCGGAGTATGATGCCTACTATTACATCGACACTGGAGAGTGGATTGATCCAAGGTGTGGTGATACTGGTTGCCATTTCTGTAATGATCGCCCTGAGAACATGAAAGTAGAACGTGTCGATAAAACAGAGAAAGATCGACATGAGAAGTTCTGTGACAACCATTGCGTTTGGACAGACCATCACCCTGATTGCACCCTCAAGGAGTGAGACATGGAAGAAAAGTTGTATTGCCCAGAGTGTGGTAGTGAAGAAGTGTTTAGCACACATGAGCAAGCATTCATGGTGAACACTGGCGATCACTACTGCCACATGGTTAAGACTCAGGACAGCGATTCAAAAGCGGGATGTCTCTCATGTGAATGGCAAGGAGAGAGACACCAACTTAAGGAGAAGAACACATGAGCAAAGAACGTGAAGCATTGAAGCTTGCGCGTGATGTGCTACTGCCATACAAGTCTACTGGGTTGCGCTGGTATACTGATGTGGATGAAGCTCTTGACGCTATCGAAGAAGTTTTGGCACAGCCAGAGCATTCATGCGTTGCTTGCGAAGGGAACCCGAAAGGTAATAACAATCCTTGCTCCGTTTGTGGAACTACACAGCCAGAACCCCCACCAGAGTGCCAAACAGAAGTAGAGAAGAAGGCGTTCGCGTTTGGTTGGTTCAAAGCCATGGAATCACAACGATTGGCACAGCCAGCACAGCAGCAGGAGCCTGTGGGCGTGGTTGCATTGGATACTTCTCGTCCGTTTGTGGGCGGCAGTTACAACGGGCAAGCTATGCCGTGGTCACAAGCCCCCACAGTCAAGACGGTGGTGATGTTCAAAGACCTGCCTTTAAACACACCCCTCTTCATCGCTCCACCACAGCGCCCGTGGGTCGGGCTGGACTTCGAAACGATCGAAGAATGCTTTCCAGAAGGCCCAAGCGTTTTTGAAGATGCGTATGGAGACAACCACACATCACCGCGTTGGCTTCACGCATTTGCCCAAGCCATCGAGGCCAAGCTCAAGGAGAAGAATGCATGAGTGATGAAATCAAATTTCAGGACAGTGGCGAAGTTAAAGAGTTCGTTACCCCTCGGCCTTGTCTTTACGTGGCCGTGTACTGGAACGAAAACAGCGAACAGCCTTGGGGAGTGTGCGGCATTGATAAGCAACAGCTGATTACCTCAATGAACAACTGGCATGGGATAGATAGGTCGAGGCCTATTCGCATTTACACCATTACACCTTGAGGAGAAGAACACATGACCAAAGGAGAACAACACATGACAGACGAAGAATTGCTAGACCGAGTGGAGCAAATACTGATTAGTCAAATGCTCAGTGGATGTGAGACAGAAGATCATCTTGGGTACAAAGGGTACACGTTGATTGGCTCTTGGTCTGTTAGCTTTCGGGCTGACATTATTAATCGCTTGTTAGACATGGCAAGGGGAAACACATGATTGATTTTCCATATTGGAAATGGGAAAAGGTAATTCCAAAAGAAGTGTGTGAGGTTTTGATCAGGGAAGTCAATGATGAAGACATTCAAGAATCGTATATACTCGATGCAGACCTTGGCAACAAACGAGACACCAAGATACGAAATAACCGAGCAACTTTCATGCAACCCAACCATTGGTTTGAGGGAATCCTTTGGAACCACATTCGCTATGCAAATGCTTCAATGCAATTAGGATATGTGATTGATAGTTGTGAGCCAATTCAACTGAGTTCTTATGGGCCGGGAGAGTTTTATAATTGGCATAAAGACGAAGATTTTTATACACTTTCACACGCTCCGATTCGTAAGTTAAGTGCGGTGTGTTTACTTAGCAGCAAAGAAGACTTTGAAGGTGGTGATCTTAAGTTGCGTATTGGTAAACGTGAGAGTGACAACATGCTTGTTGATCAAGGAGATATCATTGTGTTCCCTTCTTCCTTAGATCATAAAGCGTTTCCTGTGACAAAAGGAATTAGGTTTTCTGCTGTTCTATGGGCAACAGGACCGTCTTTTAAATGAACATCAAGGAGAAGAACACATGACTTGGAAAATCAAGCCTCTCTCAGGAAAGTATTACGGTACTGAGATTGAGAACGACAATGGAGACAGCATTTGTATATGGACATCCTTCTCCGCTCCTGTCTCTACGAGAGAACTTGAAAAGGGATGGGATGAAGACTATGGGTATGATCACTATGAGTCTCAGAAAGATTACGAGTATGCTCTTGTAATTTGTGAGGCTTTGAATAAAATGGAGAAGAACAAATGAAAACATACATTCGTACATCTAAGATGGAGGATTTGAGAAAATATTGCCATCTTGCAAAGGAACATTCATTCATTGAGGTGACTGAATGGGAGAACGGAGAAGGTATTGATGTCGCCTTTGATGACAAAATCATCCAGCTTTCATGGGGACAGTTGGATGCAATTAATGTGCTGGCACATTACAAGGATTGATGCACATGGCTATATCTGATTACATTACGTGCTGCAAGTGTGGGGTAAAATTGATTTATGATGGTGACAAAGGAAACCGTAATTGGTGGCAAGAAAGATTTGGTAAGCAGCCAGAAATTGAATGCCCTAATTGTACAACTAACTTCTACACATACTCAGACGGGGTAATGGCAGAACGCCAGCGAATCGTCAACCTGCTGATGATTCAGCACGAGGCGGCAAAAGGAGCGCACAACTATTGGCATGTTGCGGCGCAGTTAGTTCAAGCAGTGCAGGAGCAAGACACATGAGCATTGAAGCAATGAAACAGGCGATTGAGGCGTTTGAGATTGCCGCAGAAGGTGGCGGTGTTAACTTCCACGCATACGCCGAAGAACTACGCCAAGCCATCGCAGAGGCAGAGAAGCAGGAGCCGGTGCTAAAGCCTTGCTGGTACGAAAGCAAAGAAAAAACGATGTGCCGAAAGTGTGGGCAAGTTCATGCAGAAGCAATCTTGCCCAACCAAGAGAAGCAGGAGCCGGTGGCGCAATGCAGCTATCCGCGTTGCCAGACATCGGCGGGATGCGCCGGTGTTTGCTCAAAGACCTTTCTCACTGCCCAGCCCCAGCGCCAGCCTCACGAACTGCTTTGCGTATGCGGCGCAACGTGGTGCATTAACGCAGATGGCGGCGAAGAGCTTGTGGATACCCCACCCGCAGCACAGCGCCAGTGGGTTGGGCTGACGGATGAGGAGATAACGGAGTTGCACCACGAAATCAAAGTGCGATTGATGGGTACATACAAAACCGAAGACATTTACCGAGCCATCGAAGCCAAACTCAAGCAAAAGAACGGCTTTGCCGAGGAGAAGAACACATGAGCAAACTCAAAACAGCAACGATTCCTGACCACCACAAGGTGCAGGCTAGGGCTACGCTAAACGAAGCCATTGACGAGTCACCTGACACAGTAATTGTGTTGTGCTTTTGG